>Ga0256406_1000014_pt1 | contig 294155 bp, 241 predicted proteins | sample RumenRJG_03DNA_FD_185986 | JGI IMG/M metagenome (GOLD analysis project Ga0256406, IMG submission 185986) | Bovine rumen microbial communities from Lethbridge, Alberta, Canada - RJG_03 | ecosystem: Host-associated > Mammals > Digestive system > Stomach > Rumen | place: Canada: Alberta... | reverse complement strand
TCCACAACAGATGAATTTGCCAACAATTACGCATTATGAATGGCTTTAATATAACGCCTGACGGCGTAATGGGGGTTGGAGACCACAATGGATCTCCACAACAGATGAATTTGCCAACAATTACGCATTATGAATTACGAATTATGAATTGACCAAGGGTTCGCCCCCTACTGATGGTTTTTCCCAACAATTACGAATTATGCATTACGAATTATGAATTACAAATTAAGCATTATTATGCTCAAAAACATTTATCCGCAGTGACGATTTTGCTGAAAAGTTAGCTAAATTCGCAAGAATAACATTCATGAAAGACGACATTGAAGACGTTGCAAGTGAAGAATATCTACAAAAGACTATTAATCAGCGTTGTAAATGAGTAGTAGGGTGAGCATAGTTACTGGTGCGACAGGAAAAATCGGCAAAGTAGTGGCTGAAGAGATCGCACGACAGGGCAAACATTTGATCATTGCATGCAGAAGTCTGGCTAAATCCAAAGTCCTGCTAGGTGAACTCAAGTCTGCCTACCCACACAGCACTATCGAATCTATAATGCTTGATCTTGCCGACAAACGCTCCATCAACAAGTTCGCTGAAATAATCGAGCAGAAATGCTACATCGTCAATGAGCTTGTTTGCAATGCCGGCGTATTGTGCCAGTATGAGAGTCAGAGCAAGGAAGAGGTGGATATGTCGATGGCAGTCAACTATCTTGGAAATGTCCGTCTGATTGAACGTTTGCAGCGATCATTGGCCCACGATGCAAAAATACTGAACATGGTATCGTCAATACGCTGGGGCACGATATCCGGCGACCCCTTCCACCCGGAAGACAGGTTCAACAGATTCCGCAGATACGCAAGTTCCAAACTCGCGCTCTACGCCTACACCCAGCACTTGGCACGCAAGTATGACAACTCAAGCATCTCCGTCTACGCGGTAGATCCAGGCATCGTCAACACGGTGATGATTACGAAAGGCAAATGGTTTGAAGGCATAGCAGACATATTTCTAAGCCCTTTTGTCCGCACTCCAGAAAAAGGAGCTGAAACAGCACTCTACTTGTTGACAAACCGTCCACAGACCACAGGAATGGTATACCATGACTGCAAGATAGAACAATTTCCGGCAGACATGTACACTAAAGAGGAGTGGTCGCAACTGTGGGACAACACACAAAAATATTTGGCAGAAAATATTTGACAAGCTATGTCAGGTCAGTCGTTAACCATACAGCAGCAGCAACAGCTCAAACTGTCACCTCTACAAATTCAGGTGATGAAGCTTCTCACGCAATCCACGCTTGAGTTCAACGAGCGTGTGGAGCAGGAGATAGAGGAGAACCCTGCACTTGAAGTCGACGAAAGCTACGACTACGACCATGATAAAAAATCCGACAAGGATGATTTCGGCGACGACGACAACGAAAATCTCGGAGGCGACGACGACAACGGGCTTGATTACGACGACGGCAACAACGACGACTTCACCTTAGGAGATTACGTGAGCTCAGACGATATTCCGTCTTACCAATATAATGACATGACGGAACAGGAGCGACGCCCAGAGATGAATTATCAGGCAAGCGAAACTGTGCTTGAAGATCTTCGCGCGCAACTCAATCTCCTGCCGCACATTTCCGAAGACATAAAAAACATAGCCCTATACGTCATCGGATGCCTTAATCCCAAAGGTTATCTGGAGCGAGACACAGAAACAATTGTCGATGATTTCATCTTCATCGCGTCGAAAGTAGTGACCGAAGAGCAAGTGGAGGAAGCCATTTCCGTGGTACAGTCGCTTGAGCCAGCAGGAGTGGGAGCAAGAAATATCAGAGAATGTCTGATTCTCCAGCTCAAAAGAATAGACAATCCTTCGGATGCTGTACTTCTGGCAACAAGAATATTGGAAGAGTGCTATACAGCGATTGAAGACAAGCGGTTCGACAAAATACAGAAAGCTCTTGGCGTGACAGAAGAAGAGGTACAGGACGCTGTGGCTGAACTGAAAAAGCTAAATCCTCAGCCATGCTACACGAGCGACATCCTTATGGACAATTCCGTTGTGATTGTCCCGGATTTCAATGTGCACGACGAGGATGGAGAGCTGGTGCTGACACTCAATCAAGCCAACACCCCTACCCTTCAGCTCAACAGCCATTATGCCACTGTGCTCGAGGAATATGCCAACAACAGGAAAAACCAATCCCGCGCGCAGAAAGACGCCGCCCTTTTCATCAAGCAGAAAGTCGACGCTGCAAAATGGTTCATCTCCGCAGTGCAGCAACGCACCGACACAATGACCAAGGTGATGACCGCCATAATCAAACGTCAGGACGAATTCTTCAAAACTGGCGACGACGAGGAGCTCAAACCAATGATAATGAAGACAATAGCCGACGATACTGGTTTTGACATCAGCACCGTTTCACGCGTCTGCAACAACAAATATGTCCAGACTGATTTTGGAGTGTTCCCTCTGAAACACTTCTTCACTGAATCTGTCGAGACAGACCAAGGAGAGGTGCACAGTATGGCAAAACTGAAGAATTTATTCTTGAAATGTATCGAAGAGGAAGACAAGAGAAAGCCATTGTCCGACCAGCAAATAGTCGACTACATGAAAGAGAAAGGGTTCTCTCTTGCACGTCGTACGATCGCCAAATATCGCGATCAATTAGGTATTCCGAAAGCACAATTTAGAAAAGAAATTTAGAAATAATGGAAGCATATATCTCTCCCATTCTAATCAACCTATTTTGGGTTGTCATTATAAGCTTGTCATGGCGTCATAAAATAGCTCGCCATATCGCGCTGATTGGAGGATGGTCACAAATCTGTCTGACCATTGCGGAGACCTATTACCCACAATTTTTGCAAATAGCTGTCTACTCAACACTCATCGGATGGGCACTGATTGTGACTTTATTATATTGGGGAGTCTCTAGGATCATGTCGAAAGACAACATGGTAGTCCAGAACATATTTTACAGTTGCGCCATACTTATTTTCGTATTCCTATTAAACATTATCTACGTGCCCAAATTCTACCAGCTTGGAGTACTAATGACAGCCATAACATACATGACACTATCAATTTTGGCTATGATAAACAAGATGGCGTTCAACAATCAAATATACATAAGCTGCACCACAGTAGGACTTGCTTTTTTGGTCGGAAACACACTGCACTTAATGATTGAATGGACAGCTCTTGTATTTTTCTTCGATAATATCTTGTATGTTGTAGCATTTTTATTACTTTTGTTAGGTGCATTAGGTTTTTTTCTGATGTATTATAGAAAAATTTCATTCATAAGTTTTGCATCAGCTTATGCATTTGGCTTTACAATGGGCTTTTATGGGTACAGCATCATGACGATGATGAATGGATTAATTTAGTATTTAGTATAAGCATTTAATTATCTTGATAATGATTAATAGGGGATTTTTAGCAATGCTTCTAATGGCATTTGCGTTGTTAACGCAAAATTGCAGCGACAAGAAGGAGGCTCATTCTGAAATGATCTTAAAAATCACAAATTCAGAAGAGTTTACATCTTTTGTGAACGATTATAATAGCGGAAAGTTTCATATCAATGATTCATTGATATCTCCATTAGTAGTGACTTTGGAAAACGATATCTCAATCATCGACCATCATCTTTCTCCAATCGGCTCTGAAGAGTATCCTTTCATTGGGACATTCGACGGCAATGACCATACAATTACATGTTGTGGAATTGGGAAGACCGAAAATGCCGACAATATAGGATTGTTTGGATATGCGAAAAACTCAACAATCAAAAGTGTCACAATTGTTACAGAGGACGTCATTGGGCAGCGCAATGTGGGTATCATTTGCGGATACGCGTATCGCACATGTATCTCCGACTGTAAGGCCAGCGGACATGTAAAAGGAGATTCGTATGTTGGAGGAATTGTAGGATGTGCGAGCTACGGAGGAGTAGCCGACTGCCATTTTGTAGGAAACGTTACCGCATCCGGATATGTGGCTGGAGGAATCGTCGGAATGCTTGAGTTTGGCGGTGTGGTAAGAAGTTACGCCGGCGGACAAGTCTCAGGCAAATACGGAGTGCACCCTATTTCAGGAACGGATTCAGAAGACGTGATGGTGTCTGAATGCGTAGACAGGATGACCGTAGTCACAGCAAGTAACAATACCCAAAAGGACAAGAAAGAGATAGCCTCAGACAAATTGACCAGATTGCTCTTTCACATGTAAAAGGCCGTCTCAGGCTTCATTTTAATTCAAGTATTCTCAACTACGGCAAACTCATTTTTTGCCGTCATACAGTCTAAAAGGCGGACGAAATCCACGTCCGCCTTTATTTTTCCAAATATGAAATTCAGCAATGGAAAAAATGGGGTGCACATCAACGCAACTTAAAAACCTCAATATGACAAAAAAACATAATTGGATTATAAACTGACGTGAGTTCGACGAAATCAAAAAGATAGTTGGAAGTGTCATAACTGAGGATTGTTAAGGGCGGAACGCCCTAACCCCTTCCCACGTGCGAGCCGTAGGCGAGCACATAAAATTTTAAAAAACACAGAGAGAAAAAGTTCACAGAGAAAGACTTCGTCTTTTTATGAGAAAAGGAGGTTGGATTTCGATCAGAAAATGGAAAATGATTAACAGATTACAATTCATCGATCTCACGTTAAACTGAATAGTATAAAAAAGAAATCGTAACTTTCACCCACAAAGAGTATACAAGCTACGATTTCTCAATGATTTACAAGAATTCCCGTGATAATTAGTTTACACTTCCTTACGGTTCAAAACAACAGAAATTCCTTTGTATTTTTCCTCTTCAGCAATGTTGCTTAGAAGGCTGACCGTTTTAACATTAGATGTCTCCGTATTAAACACAAATATGGATTTGTCCATAAACTTTCCAATCAATACTGTAGACGACTCTTTGATTGAGGATGGACAATTGACAACAACTATGTCAAATCCAGATTTCATGAAAGAGAAAAGAGTCTCCAATTTATTTTCATTAAGCAGATCAGAAGGATTTGTTGGAAGACTTCCTGCAGGCATAACAAATAAATTCTCATTATTTTTGCTCTGATGGATATAATCCTCCCAAGACGGATTCTTTTCCGACAGATAGTCGTAAACTCCATTTTCTTTCTTGTCAAGAAGAGATGCGATAATTTTATCGTCTTCATCAAAATTAATCAATGCCACTCTTTTTTGTTTCAACGCAAAAACTTTTGCCAAGTTGGCAGCCACGTAACTTTTACCACTTTTAGGATGCAGGTCCGTCAGCATTATAGCCTTCATATCGTCGCCTTCGGAACCAGATTCCAAATTGGTTCTCAAATCTCTGAACGCAGAATTCTCTTCATTTTGTTTATCGGCTCCGACAACAATTTTATCTTCTTTATATGGCAACTCCCCTAGAAGTTGGACAGGGAGATCAGACAACTCACTCAATTTGTCTATCTTGCCTTTGATTGATTCCCAAACAAAAATCAATCCCGCAGGGATTAAAAGACCCAGCAAAAATGCCACTACGATAATGTTTCTCTTGATAGGGCTTGTGGCCTCTAGTTTACCATTTGGTTGAGAGATGATCTGATTATTGTAGGCACTATATGCCTGGCTTAATTCGTTTTCCTCTCGTTTCTGAAGCAAGAACAGATACAGAGTCTCCTTTACCTTTTGCTGACGCTCCACACCGAGCAAATATTTAGTTTGCGTCGGGCTACTTGCAATTTTTGCCTTACTTGAAGCCTCTGTCTTTCTCAAATTTATAATCTGGCTGTCAATAGCATCTATTTGACTGTCAATGCTGACAAGAATAGATCTTTCCATATCCGCAAGATTTTTATCATAGCTTACCACCATTGGGTTCCTAACACTACTATTGGAGACAAGGTCATTACGTTTCAAAAGAAGAGCGTTGTATTCCTCGATGCTCTTTTCAATAACTGAATTTGTAATATTAGTCACAGCTGGCAAGAACTGTTTTTCATGATTATTGGCAATGAAGTCTCTGATGTATTCAAGCATTGCCAACTGGGCATCAAGTTCAGATACTTTATCTTGTGCCTTACTAGCTTTATCCAAGTGAAGTCTTGCAACCTCATCCACATCTGGAGTAAGGCTTCTACTCTTGTATGTACTGATGTTCTCATCTACATTACCAAGTTCTCGCTCGATCAAAGCCAAACGATCATTGATAAATTGACTTGTACTGAGTGCGATTTTGTTCTTTCCCTCAAGAAGATTCTCATTGTACGCCTCAATCAAAGCCATTAGGACATCTTCTGCCCTTTTGGCATCAGCGTCACTATAACTCAAATTAAGAATACTTGATTTTTTATCGACGAGAGTGACCTGAAGTTTCTGTTTGAAATATTCCACGCCTTTCACCACTCCAAATCTAGACACGTGAATATTTTCAGGGAAACTACTTTCAGAACGGTCCTTTCCATAATTTTTATATTCACTATTGTATGTCACAAGCACCCTTAACTTCTTATACAATATCATAGAGGTTTCCAATTTTCCCTCCTTGACGTCTTCTATCTCGTTGTTGCCATATTTAATATTCGAGATGGTAAACTTGGGCTTGTTTGTCTCGTTAGATTGAGATTTATTTACTGTCGTGGAATCGTTAGATTCAACTTCATTCATATCTTTCCTAGCATAGGCGATCATTGCAGTTGAATCCAGAGTGATATCAAAATCACAAACCTCATTTTCATCCAATCCCAAAATCTCCACTCTTATTGGATTCTCTACTCCATAGATAACTCTTTTCTTTCCAAAAGAGGATATCCTTTTATATTCCATATCGAGATGTAGCTTCTTTACCACATTTCCGATCAATGTCGGACTCTGAATTCTCGAAAGCTCGTTGTTGACGTTAGTGTTGCCGGAGAATGTACCCAAATCCTCGGTAAGGTCGGATACCGATACTTTGTTGTTCTTCGACTCTTCTTTGATCAACAGCTGTGTCTCTCTCGTATACTGCGGTTGTGCCGTGTAAAGATGGTAGAACGCATAACACATGCATAATGTAAGAGAAATAAGAAATAGTGGCCATTTCTTTAAGCATTGAAACACGAATTTTTTCAGTTTCTCGGTTTTGTTTTTTGTTGATGAGGTTGCCATCGTTTATATATTGTTATATTTATCTTTACGAATTTGTTATTCTACAACTACTTTCCAAATTTCTGAATCTACCTTTACCAAGTATATGCCTGGAACCGGAATATTCAAGTCGAACAGATTTGAATCCGCTTTTTTGTCTGCAACAACGTTTCCCAATATAGAATATACACGCACATTGCTATCTTTGGCATTCTGTACGTAGATTTGTTTTCCGCTTGAGAACACATGTTTTTCGGAAAGGGCTGTATATGTGTCTACAAAATCTGAGCTTGGACAGATGACACTACCGTTAGCTGACAAAGGAGTAGAAGTAACAATCTCTTTCCCCTCGTCATCTGAACATTTCGCAAACAATTTCATAGAGGTTGATCCGTCAGACTCTCTTCCGTAAGACTCATCCGGATTATGAGGAGTAGACATTATTCTGCTCAACTCAACATCCTTGTCAAGATAATATTTACGGAGGGTTATTGTCTCAGGCACAGCCACACTCAACTTGAAATTCAAATGTAATGGTCCTAATTCTGGGTTCTTGTCAGCCCATAATAATCTGTATCCGAAAGCAGGAACCATAACAGCTTTGTCAGAAGGAATAGTACACGTTACTCCTTTAGTTTCATTTACGACTGTCATTCCTGCAATGTCTACATCTTTGTCGCCGCCATTATAAATTTCAATCCAATCTGAAGTTTCTCCATTTTCATCCAATACAGACTGATTTGATGCACAAATTTCATTCAAGAACAAATTATCTGGAAGCGTACAACTTGGATCATGCTCAAAATAGATAGTAACTTTCAACTCTTCTGAATTAGCAACTGTAGAGAGATAATTTTCCAAATACTTGTTGCCCTTTTCATTCGTTACCATCTCATTATTGACTTCCCATCTTAAGATTTTATATCCATAAGGTATTATAGGCTCCACCTTTACCCGTTCGTTGGAATAGCGCGACGTGTTGTATTTGACGCCACTAAATTCTCTTTTGTTGAGAAGAAATTTAAAATCTGGAGTTTCATTATTAGGAAAGACAGCTCTGATTTTGACGCTAACAACATCGTCTCCCAATCCAAACTCTTTTTTCAATTGGCTTATGACATATTTTTTTCTTTCCTTTGCAAAGGAACGCATTGTCTCAATCTCGTCATGATATTTATCAAAATTGCCAGGGCAGTCTAATAAATCGCTATGTTTGACAGTTGCACACATCTCATATTCCGTCATATTCCATATGGAATCAAGTTTCGTGTCGATTTTTTCATCTGTAAACTGATTTTCCAGTCTGTCGAGATACTGGTCGAGGAATTTCCAACGGAAATCTTCATTCTTCATGCACGACTGCATCAGAATTAACGGTTTTGAAGATTGCGTTTTAATTGTTTTCGTAGTGAAATCAAGCATATTCGTGTCTAGAGCTGTAGATCTTGGAGACAAACCGAAGTCTGTGTCATATAAAATCCAGCGGAATCTTCCTCCATCATGCTTCCTCCACAGCTTGATATTGTTAGTCACCCAATCCGTGTTGCCTACATATTGTTGTATAATTTGGTAGTCAACAAACTCATCAATATCCATATGAGTATTGAGCACATCATAAAAATCATCATCCGAATATTTTTTGCTTACATAAGTAATCATATTATCGTATGCTTCTCGTGTTCCCACTTCGCATACATAACTTCCATTACCAACCAGCATATCTATCTCTTCCTCATCAAGTCCATAATTATGGTAGACAAAGTCCTCGTCTGTTCTTTCGGTAAGAATCATCATTCCATAGTACTCTCCGTTAAAATAAAATGAGACTGGCTGCGCAGCCTGCTTGTCAATGTTCATACCGTCAGCAAGACTTTGGATGAACATGTCCCTCCAACGTGGTTGCACATAAGAATAACCGTTGCCTCCATTTCTTAGAGCCAGGCTTTTGTATTTTTTGTACGAACGGTTAGTAAAAAATGAGGTATAGTTCATCTTGTTCTTTCCTGAGCGTTTGTTTGCTTTGATTTTCAAACTTTTGCCCACATGTATTCTTGTACACCCTCCATACACACCTATTTCTACCTCTTGATTATCAACTACCTTTCCATCCAACATATATTCAAAATTAGCAGATCGCATCCAATCCTGATTATAGTTGGCAACAGGAGTACACGAATTTTCTATTCCGTTTTTTCCAACGACATATATGCCGATCATATCGTCATATATATCCTTATAGTTGGCTGAAATCGAAACGACAGGAAGTTTATCTCCAGTACCTTTGCAGGCGTTATGATATTTGTCTGGCAATATGTAGCTGCCTGTCAGTATTTCACTGAAAAGCATGCCGTCTTTATAAGCTCTTGCTCTAACAGATGTCGTCTTGTCTATAGCGATGGCGCCATTATAGGCTTTGCCATTTTCCTTTGTAGGGACATCGCCATTTAATGTATAATAGATTTTTGCTCCTTCTGTCGCACATTGTAGCTCAACATTCAATCCACCTTCATATAAGCCAGGAGTGCCCGATTTGAATGTAGGAGCCGCAACACGATTAGATATTGCAGTGACTAAATTATCATTCTCTTTTCCCGGAGTCGGTGTCATAAAGCCATCCTGACAATATGATATGTGAGGATACTGATTGGGATAAGTCAACTCAATCTTTTTTCCGTCTTTCTCGAAAAATATCGAACCCTCGTCTGTAGATAATTTATTTCCTACACGTCCGGCAAAATTACTTTGGAATTTTGAAGCAGCTTGACTTCCTGTTTCTGTCTTACCAAAAAACAAAAGGGAATATCCTTTAGGCAAAACATGCGTTGAGTCTAATTTGACACTCCAATTTACATTTCCTTCTTTAATGTTTGTTACCGTCCATCCCTTTAGGTCAACAGAGTTACCATCATTGAAAAATTCAACATAACCATCATAATTATATTTTTCACTGAGGATAGTTGACACGTTGTTTGTCATAATTTCCGTAATGCGGACTTCAGCGTTCGCATTTGAAAAAAATGACATGCATAACAATATATTTAAAAGTCCCCTTTTCATCATAAATTCGCGTTTTTAATTTACAAAACTACAACTTTTCATATAATTTGACAAAGTTGTGTATGATATTTAGACTCGTTTGACTAATAAAAATGCAGGACCAAGGACATGGTTGATTATATTGAATCTTACAGATTAAGCAATGTAGAAATCTGCTTGCCGACCGTTTCTGCCGAATATTCTTTTGCTTTTTTCAAACAATCCTTCTTCATATTTGTCAGTGTCGACGGATTCTCCTTTATAATGCGTAAAGTTTTTACCAATTCGTCGTAATTGCACTGTGTATAGCCAATACCCGTCTTTCCATCCTCCACAAAATCTGAAAAGCTGTTCCATTTCGCTGATATAACTGGCAAGCCAGCTGAATAAGCGTCAATTAATGTGCCGGGCAAGCCTTCCGTAGGGAATTTTGTCGGAAACAAAAGTGCATCATATTCACGCAAGACTTCTGTGCTCTTTGTCGCATCGACACAGCCACAATAACGTATATTTTCAGGGAAATGTTCCTGCAGTTCAGAAAAATGTTCAGTATAAGACGGATCTATCTGTCCATAAATATCCAAAGAAAAATAGTTTGAATCCTTGTTTGTAGTTTCAATCACAGATTTCACAGCGTCGTCTATTCCTTTCATCTCCATAATTCGTGAGAAAATACATAGACGGATTGGTGAAGAAATATTCATATTCAACTCATCTTCCTTCAAAATAGACAAATTCTTAAAATTTGGCACGATCGTGAGATTATTGAATCCTTTTTCTTCCAACGCTTTTTTCATCACCGTCGTCTCTACCCATATTTGATCAAATCTTTTCAAAATCGGTTTTAAATAAGAATACTTCTCAATATAGCCAGACAACCAACCTCCAATAACATCATAGACTAGTTTTGTACCCTTTGCTCGAAACAAGACACATAACAATGGGAAAAGCAACAATGCCCCATGAGCGGGAAGTATTATTACATTCTCACTGTTTCGACACAATTTGAAGAAATTCCAAAAGAACGAAAGTGGAGATTGTCGCATCCCTTGCATATCCAACTCGCCTATTTTATCATCAGGAAGTTGGTCGTGAAGCACTTTAGCCAATTGCTTAGTCTTTACGGTCTGACCGTCAAAAAGCGGTTTTTGCTTGGCTAAATATCCAATTATCGAAACTTTATATCTCATACATTATTTACTGTATAATTCCACATACTTGCTAGCGCACTCACGCATTGTAAAAGGCTTGTAAGATTCTTTTACCTTTGCTTTCATCTCCGCAGCGTCACTGTCACTCTGTTGCAAAAATCTTTTCAAAGCAATATAATAGGCTTCTTCAGATATATCAGAAGATAAAAATCCCGTCTCTCCATCTTTCACCACATTTATTATGCCTCCCACTGGAGTGCAAACAGGTATAGTGCCGACTCCCATCGCCTCAATAAGCGATATAGGCATACCTTCATAAGTGGAACACAAACAGAACGCGTCGGCTGCCTTTAGGTATTCCAACGGATTCTTTCTTTCTCCTAACACATGGCAAATAGGACAATTGGCTTCTTCTATACCTTTGATGATATCTTCAGACTTTTTTCCTATAAGCAACACTGTAATATCAAAACCCTCCTCATACAATCGCTTTGATACCCTTGCCATAAGATCCTGTCTTTTTACATCTGTAAAACGAGCCACCTGGACAAGCACCTTTGTCGATGCAGTCTTTTTGAACCCATCTATTTCTTTTTTTACACTTTCACTGACCTCAAGTGGTTCAGGGATATCACGTCCGTTGAAAATCATCGGGGCTGTATGCCCATAATATTTTTCAAAAGATGCAAGACTCTCAAGCGAAATCGTTATAGGTGTGATTCTCTTTGTTTTGAACATCCACTTTCTTATTGCTCCGCCAATAACATCAGCAGCCTCAACATCAGCAGTGTTGTGGATTGTGTGAAAAAATTTGGCTTTTGTAGTCAATGCAGACAGAGGCATGTAATACATAGACCTTAAATGAGAGTTCACAATATCAGGCTCAAAATCATGTATCACTTTTCTCAATCTAAAAGCAAGGGTAATATCTAATCCGGTTTTTTTATTCAAAGTAACAAACTTAACCCTATCGGACAGTTCATTTCTGTAAAAGCCCAATTCCCCTTCAGGTGCAAAAAAAACGACTAAGGCCACATCATGCCCTTGGTCAGCCAAAGCATTACACAAATCTATTGTGAAACGCTCTCCTCCTCCTGAAACCAATTGCGGAATTACGTTGATTATCCTCATAAAAATGTTTTTTCAGCTCCACACCATGTCAATTTGACACAAATGTGCAATAATTAAAAATTGTGATCAGCAAGAAATTTCCTACACTTGCAGTTTATAACAATTATCTGTTTTTTTTCTACATATTCCAAATTCAGCCCTAACTCTCCAGATAATCATGACCAAAATATAAAAAATTAGATATTCAAACAAGAAAAAGAATAATATACTCTTATTTTTATTTGGAAATATCTACGACATTGGGAGTGAACGTCAATTAGATCTCTCTTTCCCCTTGCCTCGACATAGCATAAAAATATATCATTTACGGTTTTTTATGCCTAAAAATCGCTTTATTCGATTGAAAAATGGCGTCCATAAACCATAAATTTGCAACAAATTTTCTTCGAGACATCCATTATTAAACTCATTACGGTGTAAATCATATGGATTATCCCCCCGATTGATCCATCCGATTTTCACAGTGGCCGCAAGCTTAAAATCTTTCTCCTTTATCACACCAACAGAATTGGCATCCAAATTTCCATTTGGATAAGAATAAATGAAGGAGCAATCATCCCCAGTGATATTCTTCATTATCAAAGAGCATTTATCAATCTCAGCAGACAGTTCCTGTCTCGTGCACTTGTCGCTCATGACATGATCATGTGTGTGGTTTCCAAAATTTGCGAATCCACTTTTTTTCAACTTCAGAAGTTCCTCTTCATTCATCGTGATTCTTGACCCCTTATATGCAGGAAGCCTGTCTATTATTTCGGATCTTTCCTTATTTGGGATTTTCCACAACTCGTCGACCTCTTTATATAAATCAGATTCACGATTCTGAAATGCTCTGGAATACCAATAATAGCCGTCCTCTATTCCCTTCGACGCAATGAAGAATGTCGCAGGAATTTGATATTTTTCAAGAACCGGCAATACATTATCGTAACCACTCTTCCATCCATCATCAAAACTCAGCCAAACATATTTTTTATCCAATGGCTCATCCCCCGAAATCAGTGAGTATACTTTTTCAGGAGTGATAAAAACATAATCACGACTCACAAGCCAAGCTATCAACTTCTCAAATGGTTCTTTTTGCTGGTCATGACCATATATCGACAATATTGCATCTTGCCTTAATGAACTCTTCTCTATCTTCTTATAGAAAAATAGATATAGTATCTTTGCTATTAATTTTCTCATCATAAAAACTAACTAAATTTATACAAACAATTTGAAATCCTCCTAATACCCCTCTTTTACAATCTTAATTCCACCTGATATCTTTACACATATAATTGTGCTGCGACTCACTTGCTCCAATATTACAAATTATTCAGAAAAGAATGAATATCTGACATACATAATTAGTAAAACGAAGTACTCCTGTCGAAGGATAATGTTTGTTTCATCTAAAAAATGAACTCTCTTAAACTTGTTTCAAAGTCACATTCTCCTCTTTTTAAGGAATGATTGAAGAAATCAAATAGTCTGTCCATAATACCCCGCATACCACTTCGCAAAGGCTCTCAGTCCATCGCGAAGACTAGTGCTTGGTTTGAAACCGAAATCCTGCTCCAATGGAGTGGTGTCTGCAAATGTCACTGGCACATCACCAGCCTGCATAGGCACAAGCTCCTTATGCGATTCGAAATCGTAGTCGGCAGGAAGCACCTTGGCTGCTATCAACTCCTCCTGAAGGATCGTCACAAAATCAAGAAGGTTCTCAGGTGAGTTGTTTCCGATATTATATACTTTATATGGTGGGATAGGCAATCCGTCCTCACCATTCTCCTTCTCTGGCGCATGCTGCATCACGCGGACCACACCCTCCACGATATCGTCAACGTATGTGAAATCACGCTTGCAATTGCCGTAGTTGAAAATCTGGATTGTCTTGCCCTCACGAAGCTTATTCGTAAATCCAAAATATGCCATATCCGGACGTCCTGCCGGGCCATAGACAGTGAAGAATCGCAATCCCGTCGACGGAATATTATAAAGTTTCGAATATGCGTGAGCCATCAGCTCGTTGCTCTTCTTTGTGGCAGCATATAGAGAGACGGGATTGTCCACCTTATCGTCTGTGGAATATGGCACCTTTTTGTTTGATCCGTAGACGCTTGAAGACGACGCATAGACAAGATGCTCCACCTCATTATGACGGCAAGCCTCGAGGATATTGTAGAATCCGATAAGGTTTGATTCAATGTAGGCACCAGGATTGGTGATTGAATATCTCACACCAGCCTGAGCCGCAAGATTCACCACGACAGCGAATTTTTCCTCAGCAAAAAGTTGATCTACGATTGTCTTATCAGCAAGGTTAGCTTTCACAAACCTCCAATCACGGCCAAGACTCTCGATCTCCTTAAGTCGTTCATATTTGATATTCACATCATAATAGTCTGTAATCGAATCGAGTCCGACCACACGAATATTCTTAAAGTCACGAAACAGACGCTTCACCAAGTTTGAACCGATGAAGCCTGCCGCACCCGTGACAAGCACCGTCTTTCCTTCAAGAGATACATTAAATTTTACCATAATAAATTTTTTCAGCCAAAAGGGCAACCCTATTCATAAAGTTATAGTGATTCTATTAGTTTGATATACGAGTTTAAAAACTCCTCTTCCGTATTTCGCTTGAGACATAACTGACGATTTAGCGTTCCCATTCTACGACGTTCCTCGTTAGTAAGAGATACAATTTTTTGAATTGCGTTTACCATGTCGTCAACGCTTTCCGGATCAAATAAAAATCCACTGACACCTTCCTCCACTATGTATGGATTCTCATATACATTACTGCATATAATTGGCAGTTCACAAGCCATTGCTTCAGCTACGACATTAGGGTATCCCTCATATAAGCTTGGAAGGCAAAAGACATCAGATTTTCGGTATTCCTCTTCAATTTTTCTGTTGGCTTCATGAAGGATAAGATAATCCGCGATTTCCAACCGCTGATACTCTTTTTCTACCTCCGCGTAATAACTTGGATTATCATTTTTATCACCATACCAGTCGAAATGTACATTAAGACCCAAATCCTTTACCTTACGTATTGCTTTCAGATAGGCTAACATATTCTTTTGCTCTGTATAACGAGCTACAGTAATAATACGTAGAGTCTCATTTTCCACATGTTCCGACGCGGGGGTGAAACGATTCACATCCACAAAGTTAATAATCGGGAAAATTTTCTCACTTAAGAAAGGGAAATTCGTAGATATAAATTTTCCTTGGCTGTTGCTGTTAGGTACAATTGAATCTGCCAATCTGTATAGGTTGAACTTAATTTTGTCGTCTGTAGTAATACAAGTGTTATTATTACGTTCTGAAACCACCAACTTAGCTCTAAACAACAATTTTGCAAGGCATACGGCCTTGTTAACTGGTGTCAAATAAGAAATAACAACATCAGGATTGTACTTGCGAACATATTTAGCCATACGCCATACGCGGTTTTTCTTGTTCGCCAATTCTGGCAAAAACTCATAGTCAACGTTATTCTGGCGAAGAAAAGGTTCATAAAACTGATCGTCAATATAAGTGATCAATCTGCATGGATAGCCAACATTAGTTAACATCGAAGCCAATCCGCATATTTGGCGTTCCGCCCCACCTGCACCCAAATGTTCTATGATCAACAATATTCTCTTCATAATAATTTACAAGTATAAGTCTTTCATTATTTCCGTTTACGCATATTAAGGATCTGTATTTCTTCCTCCTTTGATAAATAAAGTGCAACAATCGTGACATACGTGATAGTCTCTACATTATAATTTTGATAATAGTAAGAGATGCATCCAACTACAGGAATACTGAGCAAAAAATACATGATCATTAGTTTCTCAAAAGGGAAACACCTTATTTTCTTACCATTTACAATATTAAACACATCCGATTCCTTATAAATAAAATAAAAAAGGAGGACAAATACAGTTGTTATCATAAAAGGTCCAAAATTGCCTGCAGAAAGCATGAACGAGCCCAAATGAGTGTAGAACACGCCCAAGTCCATGTTTGCTTTCAATCCCATTTCAGCTTGATATGCCGTACCTCCCTCACAATCCTTAAATACGAATTTATGTAAAGAAGGGAAAAGGCTCTTTGTTGTTATGCCATCGGGAGCAGGATAATAATCCCATAACTCACAAAAATGATAATAAGGTTGTCCAAGATATAGCACAATACCTCCTTCCGTACCGCCATCTCTCTCTTCAAAACGATCTTTTGTCACAGAAATACCATATGCGGCAGCTCCAAGAATCAGCATCGCACTGAATCCAATTGCAGTACTTTTAATCTTAGCAGACATTTGATTCCAGAACATTGAAACAGCCAAACCTAAAAGAAGTATCCAGAAAAAAGTAGACGAACGATCGACCTGCAGCATTCCGTCTATTATAACAGTCGTTGATCCCAAAAGAGCCATTGCGTTAATCCACCATTTTTCCTTTAAGAAAGTGATATTGTATAAGAATACAAAAATCATAATCACACTAGAATTAACCAAAACTCGAACAGGATAAAGGATCATCTCTATCGGACCAGGATACGAAGTAAGCTGATAAGCATCTCCTTCATATACTAAGCTTTTCAATTCTCCAAAATCACCATATGAAAGTATAAATTTCAGATCGCCATAATATGCAAGCGAATAACTAACAAAAGAGAAAAAGTATATATAATTTAAGATTCTTAAGAATTTATGGCTACTGACCACCAGCCCCTCATATGAATTAAAATCGACAATTGCCGCTGGTAAAATGAATAAAGTCAGCAACAAGCAATATAATATTGTGGGAAGCATAGATGCAAAAGAGACTAAATTTGGATTCAGGCCCATTACATCTATACCAATGGCAAGCACAGATGTCACCGTATACAAAAGTGAGATGTACGTACTTGCGTCTATACCACGCTCTTTTAATAGATATAGCGTTAATACACTGAAATATATTGCCGGTATATAATTCATAGATTATCTGCGATATATTGAAGGAAGATTTCTGGTAAAATTTTTTCTTTGAATGGATTCGGTTTACAAACGTAATCCTTTATTCGTTGCGCATCGAAATCTCCATTCTCTGAAATAAGACATATATAATCCGGATTATAGAATCTGGACTTTGTCATGAACGAATTGTTTGTCAGAAGCATTTTTCCATATGTTATTGCCTCCCAGACACGCAATGTTTCTCCTTTTGCCCCATGTTGCATTATTTCCAACACACATTTTGTGTGCTGCACATATTGTACACACTCTTCATATGAGAGCCATGTATCAGTGGTGACATAATGTATTCCACGCCTCTCCTGATTATATGGCGGTTTTGCATCCATCACATAGAAATAACAGTTTAATCCTGCTTTTTCCAACTTATCATATGTCTCAAGAATCGTCTTCATACGATTTTTTGCGCCTCCAACAAAAAACACATCTGTCTCCGGCGTATTGTTTGGCCTCGAAATTTTTGCTTCCGCATAGACGGTAGGATGATAATACATATTGTATTTTTCCGCATCATCTTTGTCATAACTCACTAGCATATCGACCATTCCTCTGATTGCATCAGGTTTGGCTGAATCCCGCCAAGTAGCGACTATGTCCCAATAGTTGACAACCAACTTGCAACTAGGATATTTTTTTCTGAGCCACACTACATAGTCCCTTATATAATCATACTCCAACAATCTTGCATCAAAGATAAATACAATTGGTTTGTCCTGATCTTCAAAATCGTTTTTGAAATATGAGTTGAACCACAATGACTTTAAAGGCAGACTGAAAAATTTATTTGTCGTCTTGGAATGCTGGAGTTGATACAGCATTCTCAAAGCTTTATTTTTAGGATAGAAATCCATCACAGTCCTGACATTTGGCTTTTTTGCTATCTCTGCGTATATCACTCTGTTGAACTCAAAAAAGCCCTCCAAAAATAAGACAAAATTATATTTATCCACGATTTCTGAACTTTTTTACAAACGATAATATATATTCTCTTTCAGATACGGTGAAGAGCACATAATAACAAGTAACCAAATATGCTACAGCGACGGCTGGCACAGAGATCAATAAAAGTTTGACCCCTTCAAAATTTATATATACGACATATACAAAAGGCAACATTATTGCCATTAGTGAAAAAATTGGCAATATTGTCCTTTGTAAATATCCCTTTACATCAAACTGTATTAAATTCTTCAAGAAATGTAATCCAATAAACCCATTTAGCACACCTCTTGTCATGAACCTCGACAACAAGATCCAGTAGTATGGTTTTATACCAATTTTGAACAATACATATGAAATTGCAAGATCCAGCAAAAAACTGCCTCCAATCGACAATTGATATTTGCTAATTTTTCCTGTCGCCATAATAGCACAATTGAACGGACCGGTGATGGCATCTATAACACAACATGCTATCAACATCTGGCAAAAATGCCCCGCGTCATCAGGAACATTATTGTTGAGCCATATTTTCAATGCAAGCTCTATGTTTATGATTAGCAGACAGGCAGGTAAAAACATCAAGGCAAAAGAGAATTTTGATGTGCTATTCAAAAGACTGTTTACACGGCCTATTTCACCTTGAGCATATGACTTCACTATCTGAGGTTGAAATGAGGTTTGAAAACTTCCTATAAACGTCTCTATTGCTGTCAATACCTGGTTGGCGATACCCATTGCGGCATTAGCGACAACACCACAAAACATATTTAGCATGAAAAGGAATCCGTTCTGTGTTGCCACATTGCTGAATCCTCCAAATAACGTCCACCCCGAAAATGTGAACATCTTGGTGAAGATTGTCTTATCCAATAGCCAACTATATCTACACGTCGTGAACGAATGATTACAAAAAATCTTATAGACCATCAACATCGTAAAACTCTCTAATGAGAGTAAACCTGCATAAATAATAAGTCTGTCTTCTTCCGTTGCTCCGATCGCAAACACAATACCAAGCTTTAGCATTGCATCAATGATACTCGCATATGCAAAAAAATCTAGTCTTTCATAAGCGACAACACTTGCTATATATGGTGCACGAAGGAAATTCAAACAAAAGGTCAGAATTGAGAATTGAAACGCATAATTGGCAGCCTCCACTCTTCCTTCTGGAAACGAAAGCCGGTTGTTTAGAAACCACACACCCACTGTCTCCAACAACACAATCGCTATCACAACCATAATGATTTGAATGGAGATGGCAGTGTTGAACACTCGCTTCATTTTGTCCAAATCACCCTCACCCAGTGATACAGTCAAAAATCGTTGGGACGATTGCGTCAGTGCATTGTCCAGAAAAGAAAATAATATCACAATGCTACCAACAACACTGTATACTCCAAAATCATTGACTCCAAGTTTTTCAAGAAGTGCACGAGACACATACAACGACACCAACATCACAATGATGGTACGAGCATATAATGCTAATGTGTTTTTTGCAATCCTCTTATTTTCTGATGCATAGTTGCTCATTGTCCAAACTTATAAAAATGCACATTCTCTGCGGTATATATCAAAGTCTTTATTCATTAGACTCTCACATAAATTTTTGTATTTAGAGTCATATGAAGTTGGATTAGGAAAACGTTTAACGAACATATCACAAGTCAAAACGAAAATCGCAGATTCTATCTCCAATCCCAATGAAAAGGTACGTTGCCAATTATTTGTAATTTGATCGAACATTTTTTCGAGACGGTAGTCTAGCTCTTCTCCACGATCCTTTATTCTTTGTTGGTCCGCTAACAAAGAACGTGTAACGTAAAAGCTATCAATCGTCTTGGCTTTCCCCTTGTGAGTATGGGTAATACTATTAGGATTCGTAATGTAGTAATACACCACATTGGGAATTGTAACTAAGCGTTTTGCTCTAGGTACAAGCAGCATGGATACATTTGAGTCTTCAAACCAATATTTTTCTGGGAAACATATATCCTTGAACAACTCTGATTTAAATAACTTCCCACAAGGGAATCCTTTAATTGCTTCCTTAGAAGCGTTAGTATCCAAAGGATTTGAATAATTATGTGATATTACACCATCCAATGTCTTTTCATCCATGGAGCCCTGTACAATGTCCGCGTCATACTCGAAAGCCGCATCCAACATTGCTTCTATTGTTCCCTGCGGTATTTCATCGTCAGAGTCTACAAATGTTATATATTTTGCAAATATCTCCTTCAAAGCAGTGTTACGAGCTCCTGCATGACCTCTGTTTTCTTGCGTATATACTATAACTCTATCATCTGATTCATATTCACGTAATATTTCACCAGATTTGTCTGGGGAGCCATCGTTTACCGCAACTATTCTATAACTATATTTAGTTTTTTGATTCAATACTGAATTAATACATTTTCTTAAAAAAGGCTCTGCTTTGTAGACGGGGATGACCACCTGAAGATCAATGTCTTGAGATACAATTTTGTTTTCACATAATGCAGAACTTTTAACATCAGTATGTTTTTCAGAAAGTAATTTTTCTGATTCGTCAGCTGACATGGGAATAAAAGACTCTCCTTTTGAGAATAACTTGAATAATAGATTCTGTATCCAACTGCCACAATGCAACAACAACAGTCCTTTATTGATTTTTCTTAATGTCAAAAATGTATTTATCTTCATTTTGTTTAAGGCTATTCTTTATGTTAATACTCTTATTTGTGACCTGATGTCGCTTGCATAAACTAATAGCATATATAGCCGCAAATATAGTTTTGCAAAGTTAAAAAAAAAGTGGTGATGAAGACTTTTGAATTAAAATTTTTAACATTTTCTACAGCTCTTTTTTCCATTTTGTACTAGTTACAAAAAAAAGCCGTAGATTTTCATCCACGGCTTTATCTCTCTCGAAAAAAAAATTATTTATTGTCAAGTCTTCCAAACACACTCTGAAGGACATCCGATACACGGGCGCTTGCGTTGTGGCGTATATCGTATTCTTTCTCTGAAACCTTGGTAAACAAGCCATTCAATGCTTCTCCTGTGATGTAGCCAGACAAATCCGGATTTACTTGGTTGATAGTTCTTAATTTTTCGAAAATCTCATCAGGCACGACTCCAAGTTTACGCACCATCTCAAGAGCCATCTTTGCTGTGTTGTTGTCTAGCAGTTCAACAAGTTTATTGTTGTAAGTTGCGTAGGTATTCCATGCGGCCGTTGGGGTCACATTTGCCACCTTTATCGTATTAAGAGAATCTGTAATAGACGGTACAAAAGCATCCGTCAGTTGATTGAAAGTGTTTTTATGTAGATATTGTGTGGCTGCATTGTCAGCGCCAAACAACAATTGTTCCGCATCAGCAAACGAAATATTTGTGATTGCATTTGTAAAAATGTCGATAGATTTTGGAGCTGCGTTTTCAGCCGCACGATTGAATAATTTTATGATTGTGTCTGAATCTGGAATAGACAAACCTGATGCATTTAGCATTGAGTTAAATGTCGGATTGCTGGAAACCTGCTGCACCGCGTTGAATGTCGTGATTGCCTCTTTTGGCAAACCGATACGAACCGCAGCGTCGGCTAGATAACCGTCTTCAGCACCTAGATTTTTGGCTGCTGTCTCAATTCCAACTTTAAGTGCCGCCTTCAAACCAGACCCTACATCAAATCCTCCGCTTCCATTAGCACCACCAGCCATCGATTTTATTATTTCTTCTGCCTTACCACTTTTAACTGCATCCACAGCCACTTTGCCGACTGTAGACAAAATATCACCAAATAATCCCATATTTCTCTTAATTAATGTTTGTGTTTTCAAAATTCAAAAATAATGTATTTTTACGAAACTCCATCTTTAGGAATAAAAATATTAGATTTTTCCAAACATTTCCTCTTTCCCGAATACATTACCTTGGCATCTTTAATAAAATCAGGATATTAGATTTTTAGTCTTCCTGACAGCATTCCTTTATTTGATATTTTCTTCGCTGGAATTCCAGCAATTACTATGTTTTCTTCATCAAAGTCTTTTGTCACTACCGCATTGGCGCCAACGATTGTACCAGTCTTGATGTGAACTCCTATCATTAGTTTGCATCCAGCACCCAAATAAACACTGTCTCCTCCCACAACTGATTCAGACACGTTGACACCGCATTGAACCACACAATTTTCTCCAAAATGCGCACTTGGATTAACCACAATGTAGCCATAATGAGGTAAATACAAACCTTTACCAAAGCTATTAGGGTCTATCGTTATTCCTGTTTGAACTGAATAATGTTTTAGCATCAATTCCCAAAACATTAAACCTAGTCTATTTTTGTGAGTATTATAAAAATAAGCGACCTTTCTCAGACAATACAAATATTTATATATGACATTAAAATATTTCATAAAATTGTCGGCCACTTTATTAGCTTTCATATCAGCCAAAACATACTCATAAAAATCGTTTTTGCTTTCAATCATAGTTACTATATTCACAAGTTGTTTAAGGACATTCAATACATTGGCTCAGTCATTCGACTATTTCCACGGTTCCACATGTATACTGATAATAGTCTGATAACCGAACCTTTCTTTCAACTTCTTCTCTATTTCATCCACCTTCTCATGAGACTCATAAAGAGAGATATTTCCATCCATTCTCACATGCATTGTTATAGCATAGTTCACACCAACCTGACGAGTACGCAAATTATGCATTTCCGTCACACCAGGATAAGAATTAACAATTTCTTCGATCTCTTTTTCTACTTCAATTGGCAAACTGCTCTCAAGCAACTGGTTCACACTGCTTCTTATAAGCTGTATAGCCACTTTGAAAATAAAAAAACTTACTATTATGGCTGCTAATGGGTCAAGAATTGCCCATTGCGAACCAAGCAAACAAGCAGCGCCTATGCCTATTGCTGTCCCTATAGATGAGAGTGCATCACTTCGATGATGCCAGGCATTCGCCACTAAAGCCTCACTGTTGAGATTCTTACTTTTTCTTATGGTATACTGATATATTCCCTCTTTCATAAGAATGCTAACTATCGCAGCGACAAACGCAAACCATCCTGGCGACAATAAATCTTCTCCATAAAACAAAAAATAAAATATCTTTGTCGCTCCACTCCATAAGATTCCTCCACCCACGAGAATCAACAGCAAACCAATAATTGTGGTGGCAAGAGTTTCGTATTTACCATGTCCAAACGCATGGTCCTTATCTGAGGGTTTACTACTTATCTTAAGCATCACAATAACAACAAAATCTGTAAGGAAATCACTGAGTGAATGAACACCATCTGCCACCATCGCAGCAGAATTTGCAAATACTCCAGCTGCAAATTTCAACACGATAAGAATTGCATTTATCACCGTTCCTATCAGTGTCACCCTGACAATCTCACTTTGTCGATATTCAATCTCATTTTCCGTCATTTCATCGTCTGTTTTGTTTTCTATCAGACAACTCTCTTTGTCTCTTACGATCTCTGTTCTCGCCTTCCATCAAATCTTCATCTTCCTCCTCTCTTAGCTCTTCTTTCGATTCTTCCAGAGACTTATCATCATTATCTTTAGATTTAGACTTTAGTTTATCTGATTTTTCTTCTTGATATTCTAAATCATTTTCTGTTTCAAATTCCTCATTAAAGTTTTTACGCCTCTTGTTTTTCACTTTGTTCGTTTTCTGTCTGTGCAATTTTTGGTCTTTCACCTTTTCTATTCCTTGTTCTGCACGAATTCTGTCAAAATCCCTCAATTGATCGCTTTTTTCCTTTTTTACATCTTTATTTCTTTTGACAGCATCCAGATACTCTTCCAGTTTCCTTCTCTCCAACTCCTTGTCATAATTTTTATAATCTGCTTCTGCTGTAAAAGATGTCCTATAACGATATGATTCGACACTGAAATACTTGATTCCCGTAATAATCATAATTCCAATAACACCTAAAATGTAAAGCTGTTTGTGTAATCGAGCCTTCAAATCTTTATAATATTGCACGAACAACATAATCAGACCAATACAGAACAACGAAGAAGCCCTGTCCTGCAATACTCGAATCTCACAAAGAGAGAAAACAAGAATGAAATAAATAACAAACACATTCTTTGTCACATTGTCAATATTCTTACCGACCTTGAAATATTTCGGAAGGAAAAAGAACATCACATATGCAAAGCAGACTATTATTTTTCTCATTCCTATATTATAATACGAATCAGCATAAACAATATTGACATAATATTTCTGAATTTTTGATGCTATATGCTGACCTCCATAAGTGTATAATCCTGTCAATACAATATTGATAAACTTAATCCTAAATATAAAAACCAGCATAACCACCGTAAAAATCCATAGCAACTGATTTTTTGTCAATGTTATTCGCAATAGCGGATATGCTATTATGTAGAATAGAGATGTAGTATGAAAAGTCATACCTAGAAGATTCAACAAGACATAAGAGAAAACTTGTTTATTTCTGACATATTTCAACGACATCATAAACAACAACACAGAATTGGCATTACGCAATTGCTCCGCATGGAACACCCATCCCCACCAAATGAAATAGATAAGTAAAGCCAACACACAATAGTTGGTCTCGCGTCTGAAAAAATAAAAAAGTACAATTGAGTCAATCAAAACATAAACAAATTGAAATTGCCAATAACTCATACCGAGTGTCTTAGCAATAACCTCAAAAAAATTGAAGCCAATTTCAAAATCTGTATACCAATCCTTAGAATAACGTCCTAAAATAAAGTCTCCTAACGTGGGAGCATCCTGATAATTCTCATAATACATCATCACATCCATTCCTGTCCAACCCTTCAATCCTACAAATAAGGTGAACAAAAATAGCGAGAATATGAAAACATATTTAGTCCTGTGATTATGGTTTTGTAGATTAAACTCTACAAAAACCAATATCACCAATATCGCCATAAAGCAGAAATATGGTACTGATATACTTAAATCCATCCTATGGCTCTACTTTTTTTATCTTTTTACTATTGCAACAGCGCAAGGTCTTACATTGCTGTAATTGTTGAGTTGCTCTCCAAGAGAATATTCGGAACCATTTATCCACAACTTTGGTATATTCGATCCTGTTGCAGATCTCTCATACCCACAACAAACAACTATTCCGTTCAAAACATCTATGTCATCTACCTTTGCCTGCGTCACTCCAGATGACAAATCATGCTCTTGACAATTATTAATTCTGTTTTCCTTACTGCTTTTTTGAGTGGCACTCCAGTACATTGCATGATAGCCATCATTTCCTCCAATATAGAATGTTCCGTTCTCATATTTTATGCAGGAAAGAGACGATGCCGGACCTTCTCGTTTCAAATTGTTGTTGGAACGATTTATCCAAACTTTAGGCAAATAACCTACAGGAGAATTTCTCTCTTGTCCGACACACCACCAATTGTCACCATCAGAAGCTATATCATTGGCCAATGCTGGATAATCTCCATTTTTATTTTTTTCATCATTATCCTGAGACAATTTATTGTACGCTTGCCCGTCTATCCAAATACGAGCCTCCTCGACTTCATTGGTCTCATTGTTGCCATAGCCTGCGATATAGCACTTTTCATTGTAAACACTCAATTTTTGAGCTCTGGTGCCATTTTTCAAAACCTTAGGATTGGTACCTATCCACATCTTTGCAGATTCCTCATAACCTTCTTTTTGAAATCCACAAGTGTATACTACCCCCTTAGAATTAACACCTATTCCCATCGCCACACGTCCCTCAGGCAATTCAACTTCTTTGTCATTCTCCCAATAGACAGCCGCATTTCCGAAACATCCTGCTGCATAAACTGTCTTATCTTCTGTCACACAAATATCGAACACCTCAACACCTTCGTCTCGGCCTGGCGACAATTTGTGCATAGACGGAGATTCTGCACTGGATTTTGCATTAGACCAAATTCCAGAACATGTGATTTTCTTCGATGATGCAGAAGGTATACTATCATAAACAAATGCCATATATATAGCATACCTTTCATCACTGAACACATCATTTTGGGGGGTTGAATCTGAACCTGACTCCTCCTTATCACACGATGTTAGTGCAATCGTACACAATGCTATGTATGAAATTTTTGATTTCCAGCACATATCAATCGTTGTTTTATTGTTTAATTAAACAATGGCACAATATATGTATCTTGGATGATGAATGTCAAAGCTCCTGCCAAATAGCCAAGCAACGCTATCAACGAGACTTCCTTCAAATACCATCCAAAACTTACTTTCTCCAATCCCATGACAACAACTCCTGCCGCAGAACCTACAATAAGGATACTTCCGCCGACTCCTGCACAGTAGGCAAGGAACAACCAGAAAGCACCGTCGACTGCAAAATAAGCTGTCGATGGATCAACCTCGTACATCTTCATGGCACCAGCCACAAGTGGCACATTGTCTACTATTGAAGAAAGGACACCAATGATAATATTGATTGCATATATGTTGCCGACACTCTGATCAAGCCATTCGCTCAACTCGCGAAGAATTCCGGCAAATGACAATGCATTCACTGCCATTAAAATTCCCAAGAAGAATAGAATTGTTGTCATGTCTATTCTCTTGACAACCTTCTGAATACGAGCCTTTTTCTCTTCCTTTATAGAGTCGCCCTTCTCATGATACATGATTTCAGTGTACACCCACAAAACACCAAGTCCAAGAGACACTCCTAAGTAAGGAGGAAGATGAGTTATTGCCTTAAAGATAGGGACAAATACCAAAGCTCCAATACCCAAATAGAAAATGATATTACGTTCCCTATTTGTCACCATTTCCGCAACAGATGGCTCATGTGACTCTGCAACAACAACATCCGTTGATTCCTCCAAAGATCCATGTAGCTTTCTCGACATTATAACCATAGGCAATGCTGCTGCAACAATAGATGGCAGAATAAGTTCAGGAATCAAATGGGATGTCGTAACATTACCCTTCACCCAAAGCATGATTGTAGTGACGTCTCCGATTGGAGAGAAAGCTCCTCCCGCATTAGCGGCCAAAATAACTACCGCCGCAAAATACCAGCGTTCTTTCTGATCCTGCACCAATTTTCTTAGCAACATCACAATAACGATTGTAGTAGTAAGATTATCAAGCACCGCTGACATTACAAAAGTGATGCCTGTAAGGATAAAAAGAAGAGTTTTCTTATTTTTTGTCGTGATTCGTCTTGTGATTATATTGAATCCACCGTGTACATCTATCAATTCCACGATTGTCATCGCTCCCATTAGGAAGAACAGAATTTCCGCAACCTCACCAACACCTTCGATAAGCTCAACCTTTGTCACATAATCTGTTGTCTTTTGAACACCAACCGGTGTGTTAAGCGCTGGTGCATAAAAAATGTAGATTGTCCAAAGCAATGAACACAAAATCAAAGCACTAGCCGCTTTGTTGACGTGAATCTGATGTTCTGTCGCTATAGCCACATAGCCAAGGACAAACAGACAAATCATTAATAAGACCATAAGACCTCCTTGAAATTTTTATTGTTTTTTTCTGTTATTTTCAAATCTCTTTTGCAAACATACAATTTTTTATTCATAAAGTTATAATTTCCTAAAATAAATTATATCTTTGAGAATTGAATGGTCAAGTGATTTATGTAAGTTTTTTTGTATGAAAAGGAAAACGACAGGGATTTTATTAGGACTTTGTGTGGCATCTATAGCCAACGCACAATACGCACACAACCAAATTGAGCTTCAAGTAAATGGAGGTGTGCATGGTTTGATGTATGATGCATATTCAACAGCATTGAAAAATCAAGCTAATCTTGGCGGTGGAACTTCTTTTAACTATCGTCATTTCTTCAACGACTATATTGGACTAGGCACTGGTTTCGGGGTCGCCTTCTTTAATAGTTATGGAAAAATCAGTTCATACGACGAAAAAAACACATATGCAAATGGTGATATTCTTGCCACTCACTTCCAAAGTTGGGAGGAAAAGCAAAAATATGCTCAACTTGAAATTCCTATCGGTTTTTACTACCGCAATAATATAACATACAGTGTGGATTTTCTCACTGGATTCGGTGTGAAAGTTGGATTCCCTGTCCGCCATACCTATGAAGTCACAGAAGGAAGTATGTCTCGTTCTTTGTACTTGCAAGAATCCAATACTACAAATGATCTTGAAACCAACTACTCCCTACTCGATTTCGAGGGAGACATAACAACTAAAAAGACCACCTGCTCATTCTTCCTTGACTTTGGTTTGACAAAATGGTTCTCGTCAAAACTTGGCTTGTATGCCGGCTTGTACGTAAACTATGGATTCACAGATGTCGTCGACGCGAAATCCGACAAAAAGATATTCTCCCCAGAAGGAGTATACACGACCATGCTTGAAAGTGACCAGATCACCAAGGTCGGAACAATCGCTGCCGGATTCAAAATGGCAGTCACTCTTCCGACAGACAAGGTAAAGAAAAAGCATGAGATGCCAGAAAACAAAGAGATTCCTTCCGAGGAGCCAATGATTGCTCCAGAGGTGAAAGAGGCTTTGCTTGCTCGAGACAGCATACATCACCTGCCTGATTCTTTGATCTACATACGATACTCTCGTGAAGAGGTGGCAAAAGTGAAGAAATTGATTTCCCAACTTGGCGAAATTGAAAATGTCACTGAAGAAAAGAAGGTTAAGTATAGAAACACTATCACCGCCTACGACACTCTAACATCATTTGAAAAACTTGACATCACTTGGAACGAGCGTCGTCACCTTAAATTTGCTGAATATGCTCTTAACGCTGAAGATGCTATCAAGCTGTTGAGCGAGGAGATGAACACCATGTTCACATTCCCATTCAATGAAAGTGGATTCACATCTACCGAGGATATGGAAGTGGCGTTTGAAGACATGAAAGTGCTTCTTCGTCTACAACCTAGCAAGGGTCTTTTGATTAAGGGGCATGCGGATAAGATGGAATTGGACTACAACAATGCTATCGGCATCGAACGTGCTTTCTTCATCCGTGACATCCTTAAAGACAAAGGCACAGCAGCCGACCAGCTTGATGTCAAGGACATGAAGGATAAGGAGCCTGTTGACGTGAGTGGCACCGACGAAGGCAAAGCTAAAAACAGACGCGTCACTTTCTCAATTTATGAGCAATAAGTGATATATAATTTATACTCTGTGTCAGGAGTCAACTCTCGACACAGAGTTTTGGCTATTGAAAGTGAGAATTATCAAAGGACGAAACGTCCCCGACTCTTCCTTATTTGCTAGTTGGCAAAGACGGGAAGTCATAAAGTCGGCAAGCCTTTTCTCATCGTTAGCTGCTAAAAATCAGTGATATAACTATTTTAAAACATAGACAGTTTCAAAAAACAATATAATGAAAGAGAGATTGCAGGATATAAAAAATAAACTGGCGTATTATTTGATGCGTGGAGCAATTGCGTCGCTCAGTTTGCTTCCATTCTGCGTGTTGTATTTTATTTCTGACATGCTTTACTATGTTGTCAGATATATCGTGAGATACCGTAGAAAAGTGGTCAAAGAAAATCTTGCAAACTCATTTCCTGAAAAGAGTGAAGACGAAAGGAAAACCATTGAAAAGCAATTCTACCACCATTTCTGCGATATGATTGTGGAATGGATCAAAACCTACAGAATGAGCTACGACGACATTCTTAAACATGTGGAGTTTGAGAACCGCGACGCAATGGCAAACCTTATTAAAGAGGGTAGAAACATGATGTTCGCGTCTTCCCACAAAGGCAATTGGGAATGGATGCCCGCTCTTTACTGGCAACTTGACTGCCCCAACCTTGTCGGTGTAGAGGTCAACCGTCCAGCTAAAAACCCATACATAAATGCGTTTTTAAAGAGCATCCGCAACCGTTTGGGTATGGAATTGGTAGACAAAAACGACATCATCCGTCCTCTTCTTAAATACAGAAAAGGAGAAAAAACATTTGGTCTTGGACTGCTTGCCGACCAAACTCCAAGCATAAAAAACATCGACTATTGGACAGAATTCCTTCATCAAGACACTCCCTTCCTGTCTGGCCCTGAAAGAATGGCAAGGATGTTCAAATCAGCCTATGTGTATGCCGACGTGGTACGCATTAAACGCGGATATTATAAATATCGTCTGACGGTACTTTCTGTCAACGTTGCTGAAGAGGAAGAATACGCCGCTACAGAGAAATATGCCCGTCTACTTGAAAAAAGCATCCAGGAATATCCTTCTGACTGGCTTTGGACACATCGCAGATGGAAACATAAAAGAGAAAATAATAAATAAAACGGTATAATACATATTTAAAATAGTAACAGACAAACGATCCAGATTATGGCGATTGAGATTAACAAAGAGATGCAATTGGCTAAAAAGCTGATTGAGACAACCAACGAGAATGTGTTCCTGACAGGTAATGCAGGTACTGGCAAAACCACCTTTCTGAATCTGTTAAGGACACAGACCGCCAAACGAATGGTAGTGCTTGCCCCTACTGGTGTGGCAGCCATCAATGCCAAAGGTCAGACCATACACTCGTTTTTCCAACTCCCTTTCACTCCTTTTCTTCCGGAATACAAAAAAGAGAAAGGACAAATAAAAAAGGATAAAATCAACATTTTTCGAACCATCGATTTGCTGGTGATCGACGAGATCAGTATGGTTCGTGCCGACCTGTTGGATGCTATCGACGACAGACTCAGAGAGTACCGCAAGCAAAAATATTCTCCATTTGGTGGCGTTCAGTGCCTTTTCATCGGAGATTTACAGCAGCTTCCCCCTGTTGTAAGGGACGAAGACTGGGCTTTGATGCAGAAGCACTACTCCACGCCTTTCTTTTTCAGCAGCAAAGCATTGCAAGAGTCTTCCTATGTCACTATCGAACTGAAAAAGATCTACCGTCAGGCAGATGAAAAGTTTATCAGCATACTCAACGAAGTTCGCAACAACCATCTCTCAATGGAGTCGCTCAACGAGCTAAACAAACATTATCTGCCAGAATATGAGCCTAAAGAGGGCGAAATATTCCTGACCACCCACAATAAAATAGCAGACGCATTCAACGAGAAAAAATTGAATGAACTGGAAGAAGAGTCCAATATCTACAATGCCATAATCAAAGACAGATTCCCGGAATCAATGTATCCCGTGGACGAATCTCTTGAACTCAAAATTGGTGCTCAGGTGATGTTCACCCGCAACAACAGAGAAGCAAACTACTATAATGGCAAAATAGGCACAATCATTGATCTTTCTGAGCATAAAATCACTATAAAATGCAAAGAAGACGCTTTTCCGATTGTGGCAGAGCGAGAAACGTGGGAAAACACAGAAATAAAAATAGACAAAGAGTCGAAAGATCAGTATGAAGAAGTGGTAGGCTCGTTTTCCCAATTTCCACTCCGTCTTGCTTGGGCAATCACAATCCATAAAAGCCAAGGTTTGACTTTCGACAGAGCCATCATCGACGCCATTGCCTCATTCTCTCACGGACAAGTGTATGTGGCATTGAGCAGATGCAAAAGTCTCGATGGAATGGTACTAAAATCACCTATCAAACTTGAATCCATCATCACCGACTTAAACGTCACGCGTTATATGCAGTATGAAGGAGAACGAGCTGCTAATATCGAAGAAGCACTGCCTCAACTACAGAAGCGATACTTGATTGTTCTTCTCAACGAGATGTTCGATTTCACCGATATTCATCAGATCTTCGGCCGTGTTTTCAACATGGCACAGATTGGCAACCCACTGCATAATCTGATGCCTAAATTGTGTGATCTTGTGAGCGCCGAATACAAGTCTTTGACCTCTGAGATTGTGGATGTGGCAAACAAATTCAGAAACCAATATACTGCCTTGGTAGACGCTGCAAGCAACATATACACAGATGAGCATCTCCAACAGCGTATTAAAGCCGCCGTAGGCTATTTTCTCGGCAAACTGGCAGACATCGACATTGACATCTATAATGAAGACATCGAGCTTGACAATCGATCGGTGGAAGACGCTTATAACGCCCAAACAGCTGAATTCGTCAAACTTGTACGAATAAAAACCGCTTTACTGTCAGCTTTTAAGGAACAACCGTTCACCACGACTTCATTTCTTGAAGCACGCGCTAAAGCCACTCTGGATATTGAGATGGGCAAACTTGAACGTACTAAGGCAGATATGACTGTAGCTGGCGTTGATCCTGTGCTTCAACACCGTCTGACTATATGGAGATCCGACAAAGCCGACGGTGGTCCTCTTGCCTACGTTATGAGTATGAAAACCCTGCAGGAGATTGCCGCCCGTCTGCCTAAGAGCACGGAGGACATGAAAACAATCCCTGGACTAGGAACCAAGAGAATAACCAAATATGGCGATGAAATCGTCAAAATCGTACGACAATTCATCGCAGATAAAAGAGACGACAAACTGACAGATGAAGAAAAAGAGTTGATGACAAAAGCATCTTCTAAAAAAACAAAATCTTCAAAATCATCTAAGTCGTCGGAGCCTGACACTTATCAAAAAACATTGATCCTTTTCAAAGAAGGGAAATCCATTCAGGAGATTGTCGACGAGAGGGCTCTTTCTCTCGGCACTATCGAAAACCATCTTACAAAACTGGTTTACAACTGTGAACTGAAGGCAGAAGATGTAATAGATGAATCCCATCTTAACATGATAGACAAAATTCTGTCGAAAAAAACAGAGATATCGATCCACGATTTACGTAAGGAGATTAAAGAAAGAGTGTCAATGCCTATCGTCGACATCTACTATTTCTGGAAAAGCAAAGAAAAAAATAATGCCGTGGCAAACAGATTGTCAACCAATGAGCGTCGTAACTCAGCCAAAACTCTCTTTGCGGACAATATGCCACTCACAGATATAGCGGTGAGACTGAAAGAGCCACCGACAGTGATCGCCGACGACATCGCCAGCTTTGTGGAAAAAGGCATGATCAAAGAAGAGAATGTGTTGAAAGAGAGTGAATACAAAAAATTGAAAAAGATTTTCGAATCATTTCCAGAAGACGCATCTTTCACGCAAAAAGAAGAGGCGATCCCACTATCCTACTCTCGTGAAAAAGTGAAAATTGCGAGAAGGAAATATCAGGATGAAACCATGTAGAGACTGACGTGCATCTTTTAACCGCACGTCTCCTTTTTCAGCATTTTGAATCCATCATTTTTCTAAGCATCTCCATAGTCTCATCCGTATTAGCGATGACGACGCTATCCCATCCATATCGGATAGCCATATCCACATTGTCGCGGCTATCGTCGAAAAAGATGATATCACTGCCACAGAATCCAAATTTTTCGTGGATGCTCTGCCCCACCGTCTCAAAAATCTTTGGCTCCGGCTTTTTAAGATGAAGCTCATGAGATAAATAAAGGGCATCAAAATAATCATGGATATCACGTCCCTCCACCTGACAAAAATGATTCTGCATCACATTGTCGATATGCGGTTGGTTGACGTTGCTGAGCATACACACCGTCTTGCCAAACTCATGGCGGAGCCGGTAAATCATATTAAGCAAGTCGACGGGAGTCTCGCCGATCATAGAATTCCACGCATTCAAAATATCCTTTTCAGTGATCTTTTTACTTGAAATTTGAGCCAATTCATCGCAGAATTTCTCCACAGAAATCAATCCATATTCCAAAGCTCCAAACGGTCCATTTTGGGAACTATTGCCAATCATAGCCGCCGCATCCTCTATTCCAAGCAAACGGAAATTCTCCACACACTCCTTGCGATAAAGGCTCACAAGCACCATGCCAAGGTCGAAAACAAAGACCTTATAATCTGATATGTTCATACACAAATGTTGTTTCTTGAGATGTGACACCATCACGTCTTTACAATTTCTCCGCAAATTTATAATTACCGCCACATTTTCGCAAATCGACAATTTTGATTACTTTTGCGAAAACTTTTGTAAAAAAACTAAAAAGATTATATAAAATGGCACTTCAATGCGGTATTGTCGGCTTGCCAAATGTAGGCAAATCGACTCTTTTCAACTGCTTGTCGAACGCAAAGGCACAGGCAGCAAACTTTCCATTCTGTACTATCGAACCTAACGTCGGAGTCATTACTGTACCAGATGATCGTTTGGTGACTTTGGAAAACCTTGTTCACCCGCAGCGTGTTGTCCCTACAACAGTTGAAATCGTAGACATCGCCGGATTGGTGAAGGGAGCAAGTAAAGGCGAAGGACTTGGAAACAAGTTTTTGGCAAATATCCGTGAGACAGACGCTATCCTACACGTTCTTCGCTGCTTCGACAACGACAATGTCACTCACGTAGACGGAAGTGTAGATCCAGTGCGCGACAAGGAGATCATCGACACTGAGCTTCAGCTTAAGGATCTTGAGACTGTAGAGAGCCGATTGACAAAGCTTAAAAAGCAGGCGCAGACAGGAGGAGACAAAGTAGCGAAAGCAACATGTGAAGTGCTTGAAAAATATAGAGCCACATTGCTTGAGGGAAGATCAGCAAGAGCAACAGAGCTTACAAAAGAGGAGAAAGAGTTGGTAAAAGACTTGTATCTTCTAACAACAAAGCCAGTTTTGTATGTTTGCAATGTGGACGAAGAAAGCGCTGTAAACGGAAACAAGTATACTGAGGCTGTGAAAGAGGCTATCAAAGACGAAAATGCAGAGATGCTTATCGTTGCCGCAGCGACAGAGGCAGACATCAACGAACTTGAGACATTTGAGGAGCGTCAGGAGTTTCTTGAAGCAGCAGGTTTGAAAGAATCTGGCGTTGTACGTTTGATTAAGTCGGCCTACAAACTTTTGGATCTTCAGACATACTTCACAGCAGGAGTACAGGAGGTAAGAGCATGGACATTCATCCGTGGATCAAAGGCTCCACAATGTGCAGGAATCATCCACTCAGATTTTGAGAAAGGATTTATCCGTGCTGAGGTCATCAAGTACGACGATTTCGTAGCTCTTGGAAGCGAGGCTGCATGTCGTGAGGCTGGCAAGATTTCAATCGAAGGAAAAGAATATGTCTGCCAAGATGGTGATTTGATGCACTTTAGATTCAATGTGTAAATAAAATACAAGTCGTCAGCATAAAAAATTAAGGAAAATTTTGGTTTTGAAACAAAAGTTTCCTACTTTTGCACTCGATTTCAAAAACTGACTTTTCAATAGTTGGTTTCGGGCCTATAGCTCAGTTGGTTAGAGCAACGGACTCATAACCCGTGGGTCACTGGTTCAAGCCCAGTTGGGCCCACCCACGATCAAGGAGACGCGAACAATCGCGTCTCTTTTTTATTATACTAAAGGTTAAGACGAGAATAAATAAGAGGATTGTTAAGGGCGGAACTTTCTAACCCCTCCTCTCTATTGCGAGCCGAAGGCGAGCATATCTAAAACCAGAGAGAATAGAATTTTCCAGATAAAGTCTACAACTTTTGTGAGGGAATGAGAGGAAAATCAATCATAAAACAAGATAGAACCCCAATCATCATTCTTTTACTTAACCTGAGCACTTGGCTCTTAGAGGCAAATATTCCTATAACAAAAATTAGAATTTAAACCTAAAAAATGTTATTTGCGAGTGTTTTTCTATATTGATTACTTGTTATAAGAGCAAAAGACTATTATATTTGCATTAGAGAACGGATTTATTAATATTCTAATAAAATAGGAAGTATGAAAAGACTAATTATTACTTTATGCACAGCTTTGATGGCAGCAGTTTCATTTGCAGCCGGTGCTGGTATAAAGTTCGACGAAATAGTACACAATTTTGGCACATTTGATGAGTCAAAAGGAAAAGTAACTTGCGAATTCAAGTTTACTAACACAGGCTCTGCGCCATTGGTACTACAAGAAGTAAAGGCAAGTTGTGGCTGTACAACTCCAGAGTGGACAAAGACTCCAGTCGCACCAGGCAAGACAGGTGTTGTCAAAGCAACATACAACGCAACTGGTCGTCCAGGTGCTTTCAACAAGACTATCACAGTCAAGTCTAACGCTGGCGAAACTAAACTTACCATCAAAGGTGAGGTGTCTAACGGGAAGAAAGCTCCAGTAGGAGAAGACTTATAAGAGTTTGTATATAATATATTAAACACAGGAGGGGTTCATGATTGTTCATGAACCCCTTTATTATTTAATGTCAATTCGATGAATTGTAATATTATGACATATATCCCCTAATGGGGAATATCCGTCCCATATTATATATATCTACCGATATAAAACACCTAAAGGTGTATTTTCTATGTTTTCATTTAGAATATCACGTAGTGATTAAATATAGGTAGATAGAATAATGTCTACGATTTTTTGAGGGGGAAAAAACGAAAAAACAGTCTAAACTAGGACATAACCAAATCCATATAGAATTTGAGATTATTAAAAATTGAATACGAACTCACGTTAAAAAATAAGTGATTTGATTTCTTTGTTATTGTGTTTTTTTGTTGAGTATAATCAATAGAATTGCATTTTTTTGTATTTTTGTTGAGTATAATCAATAAAAATAAAGAGGTATGGAGGTCATTTCAAGAAAAAAATATGCGGATGAAATAGATGCTTGGATTGGTAAGGGTCTTGTAGTTGTTCTTACAGGACAACGACGTGTTGGCAAAAGTTGTCTGCTTAAAGACTTTATTCAAAGACACGAAAATGAAATTGAATCACATTTGATCTATATTGATAAAGAAAAGAAGAATTTTAACTTTATAATAACTGATAATCAACTCAATGACTATATAGATAGTCAGTTACAATCAGATAAACATAACTATATCCTTATTGATGAAGTCCAAAATATTCTGAGATGGGAACGTTCTGTAAGAAGCTACATAACAGAAGAAAATATAGATATTATCATTACAGGAAGCAATTCACAAATGCTTTCTGGAGAATTAAGTACGCTGATAGGAGGACGTTACAAAGATATATATATCCAAAGTCTAACTTATAAAGAGTTTCTTGAGTTCCACAAATTGGCAGATTCGGATGATTCTTTGATGAAATTTATAAATTATGGAGGACTGCCAGGATTAAAAATGATAGGATTGGATGATGACGACATGGTAAATGATTATTTCAAAAGTGTTTATAGTACGGTTGTGTTGAAAGATATTATCGAACGTCATCAAATCAGAAATGTCTCATTCTTGAATAGATTGATCACTTTTATTGCTGACACCATTGGAAAGCCTAATTCTGCAACAAGTATCAGCAAATATATGAAAACACAGAATCTTGGTGTGACTTCCAACTTGGTGCTTGATTACATTCGTTATTTGAATGATGCATTTATCATAAATGATGTAAAACGATTCGATATACATGGAAAAAAAATATTGGAAAGTAATGGGAAAAGTTATTTTGGTGATATAGGATTGAGAAATTATTGTATAGGTGGCGAGCGAGAGAATGATATTGAGAAAATTATCGAAAATATCGTTTATTTGCAACTCGTATATGATGGTTATGAAGTTAAAATAGGACATTTACAGGCTGGTGAAATAGATTTTGTCTGTACGAAAAAGAATAGCAGAGTCTATATACAAGTGTCATATATAATAGCTAATGAAGAGACTCGTAGGAGGGAGTTTGGACAACTGAGAAAGATTGAAGATCATTATCCAAAATATGTCATTTCAGTCACTCCTTTTGTAAGAGAATCTGACGACAATGGAATCAAACATCTTGGGTTAAGACATTTCTTAATGAATGGCTTATAAGCAATAATAAAGGGGTGCATGATTGTTCATGAACCCCTTTATTTGTGTACTATCGGAAGCCAATATATATTAATTTAAGTATTTATAAATAAATTGATTACATTGTTTATTCTTTCCAAAACTTTAAGCTTTTTTAACATCTTTTTCTGCTGATTTGAAAATCTTTGATTTACTTTTGCTCCAGAATCAAAAAATTAAAGATTATGGGAACACTTAAAGATCTGTTATCAAAACTTAATGCTACTTCTTCCGAGGATGATATTAAAAAAGTATTTGAAGATATTGCTGAGATTCTTTTATTCAATAGTCATATTAAAACAACGACTTGCAATTATAGAATATTGGAAATAGAATTCTATTTTTGGAATAAAAATCATAAAGATGACGTAACTATCAAGCGAAATGAAAATGGCGAACCCGGTATGTGGTGGTTACACGATTATGGTGTAGACTTATCACTTAAATGCAATATAGATAATGGAGAGGAAGAAGGCCCTTTTTATGGTGGAATACTTATTAGAAGCATAGGTAAACTGAATCAAGAAAACGAAATTTGCGATTCTATAATCTTTGGTCCCAGAAAATGCTGTTGGGAATTATTTTATTCGTCGGCTCTAGAAGGCAATATTTCCCCACAAATCATTCAAAATAAGGAAGGTCAAGAATTTTATGGTGACAAAGGAACGACAACACGCTATATCACAGGAAAACACAAAGGTATTGAAGGTAACTACCGATTTTATGTAAAAGAAATACAACAAAAAGTAGAATCAAGTTATAGAAAAGCATCTCCATGGGAATAAATAACGACACTATGACCACCAATATCCAAACCCATACCGTGTTCTTCTCGGATTTGTTGCCGAAAAAATATCCAATATTATATAAAAGCATTGACAAAATTCTCAGTGACCACAAAATAGGCCATCGACTACTTACAAACACCAAGGACATCTGGTGTCGTGATTATATGCCAATACAAACAGAATCTGGCAAATTCATCCAATTCACATACAACCCAACCTATTTGAAAGGCAAAAAGGCATGGGAGGATTCCCGCTCCGATGTAAAAGAAATTTGCAAGTTGAACAACATCGAAGCCACATATTCAAATATAAACTTAGATGGTGGCAATGTTCTTATCTGTGAAGGTCGAGCAATACTAACGGATAGAATTTTTGATGAAAATCCAAGTTATGAGAAAGAGACTCTAATAAATGAATTGTCCAAATTGCTGGAATGTGAAATTATAATAATTCCTTCCATAAAAACAGATTATACAGGACACGCAGATGGTATGGTTAGATTTGTGGATAAAAACACTATTTTAGGAAACAAATTGTCCGACGAATACCAATACATTCAAAAGGGGATGCAAAATGTCATCAAGCGATATGGTCTAAAATATATCGACGTTCCATTCTTCATCAACAAAAAAGATCCAAAGCACCCAGACAGTGCTATCGGGATATATGTGAATTATTTGGAAGTCAATAATTTAATCGTATTGCCGATCTTCGATAGAGAAGAAGACAAACAAGTTGTTGACATTATTCAAAAGACGTTTCCAAACAAACACATCGAAACAATCAACTATAATGATATCGCACAAGAAGGAGGTCTGTTGAATTGCACTACATGGGTTGTGAAAAATATCCACGCATAAATAACGTGAATTCGACGAATTTAAAAATAGGAGAAAATGACAGTAGAAGTGTCATAAACGAGGATTGTTAAGGGCGGAACGCCCTAACCCTTCCCCACGTGCGAGCCGTAGGCGAGCACAAAAAACCATAGAGGATAGAATACCCATACAATTCATAATGGAAATTCATATATCTTATTTTATTGATTATACTCAACAAAAATACAAAAAAATACAATTTTATTGACTATACTCAACAAAAAAAGAGACGCCACATTGTGACGTCTCTACAATTCTGCATTCAGTATTCTATTTAACTCCGTTTCTCTTCAACAAAGCGTCGATAGTTGGTTCCTGACCACGGAATCTCTTATAAAGCGTCATTGGATGCTCGCTGCCACCCTTCTCCAACACTTCACGACGGAATCTCTCCGCTGTCTGCTGGTTGAAGATTCCTTCTGCCTGGAATACCGCAAACGCATCTGCATCAAGCACCTCTGCCCATTTGTAACCGTAGTAGCCGGCTGAATATCCTCCTGAGAAGATATGTGTGAAATTGGCACTCATCAATGCCGACGGTACTGAGTTCAACAACTGTGTCTTCGCCCACGCCGTCTCTTCAAACTGTTTCACATCACCTGTGTACGGAGTCTCAAGTGTGTGCCATGCCATATCAAGGTAGCCAAATGATAGCTGACGCAATGTGAAATAGCCAGTGTTGAAATTGGCAGCACGACGGATCTTCTCAATCAACTCCGCTGGGATCTTCTCTCCCGTCTTATAATGCTTTGCAAACGAATCAAGATACTCTTTCTCAAGAGCCCAGTTTTCCATCAACTGTGATGGCAGCTCCACAAAATCTCTATATACGTTTGTTCCAGACAACGATGCGAAACGCGAGTTGGCAACCATTCCATGGATTGAATGACCAAATTCATGAAGGAATGTCGTAAGCTCGTCAAATGTCAGTAGCGACGGCTCATTCTCCGTAGGACGAGTGAAGTTCATCACAATAGAGATATGTGGACGGGAATTTGTACCGTCTTTCTCTATCCACTGTGGCTTAAACTCTGTCATCCATGCTCCACCACTCTTTCCTTCACGCGGATGGAAATCAGTGTAAAGCACAGCAAGATATTTGCCGTCCTTATCAATCACGTCGAATGCCTCCACTTCTGGATGATAAACCTCTATCTTATCATTTTTCACGAACTGCAGTCCATACAATCGCGTCGCCAGACCAAACACTCCCTTCTTCACATTTTCAAGTTCAAGATATGGCTTGATCTGCTCATCGTTGATTGCATACTCTTTCTCACGCAATTTCTCAGAATAGTAGCTCCAATCCCATGGCTGGAAATCTGTCTTCGCTACAGGAATGGAATATGAAGCCGCAAAATTCTTCACAGCCTCAACCTCCTTCAACGCTGTCGGCTTGTACGCCGCAAGAAGCTCTTCCAGCAATTTATATACGTTCTCTTTATTCTCAGCCATGCGGTGACGCAATATTTTGTCGGCATGACACTTATATCCTAGCAAATTTGCTATTTTAAGGCGTGTTTCCGTGATTTTTCTGAGCACTTCGATATTGTTGCTGTCTCCTGAAGTGGAACGTGAATTATATGCCAAATAAATCGTCTTTCTCAACTCACGGTTGTCGGCGTATTTCATAAACGGCACATACGACGGAGCTTTTAATGTGAAGACGTATCCTTCGAACGTATCCTTCTTAGCCTCCTCCTTAGCCGCATCCAAAATTGCCTGAGGAAGGCCGCTTAATTGAGCGACATCCACAACCTTCAGTTTGTATTCGTTTGTGGATTTCAAGACATTCTGCTGAAACTGCAATGTAAGGGCAGAAAGCTGTTTGCTGAGTTCTGAAAACTCTTTCTGTTTGTCGGCTGGAAGTGTCGCTCCCATATTCTCAAACGACTCGTATGTCTCTTCAAGAAGTTTCTTCTCTTCAATTGTAAGATTAAGCGTTTCCTTCTTATCATAGATTGCTTTCACACGTGCGAAAAGAGTCGCATCCTGATAAATGACGTTGGTGTGCTCCGTCTCCTCAGGAGATATTTCGCCAGCGATATTGTCCATTTCATCGTTGGTTTCCGCGCTCAACAGGTTATAGAAACAATATTGTATTCTCGACAGCATGTCGCCCGACTCTTCCAAAGCGACAATAGTGTTTTCAAAAGTAGGTGCTTCAGGATTATTCTTTATCTTTTCAATCTCCTTTTTATGCTCCTTCATTGCAAGTCGCATAGCCTGAAGATATTCAGACGTAGGATATTGGGAAAATTTCAATGTCTGGTGAGGAGTGTCGAACACTGTCCACTTTTTGATCAATTCATTCTCATTTACTTGTGCAGTCATAACAAACCAATTTAATAACAATATAATACTAAGTAAATTTTTCATAGAGCTTGTCTGATGAAATGTCTGATTTTATCTTTTACAATAGGAAAGACACATGGTCTGCCCTACAACGTTACCGTTATTTTTTTTCAATAACGACAAGAGACGTGGAACGGACGGCATTGTCACCGACAGAATAATGAACCTCTTTCACTATTCCTTTGACAGGAGAAAAGATTCTGTTATACATCTTCATTGCCTCAATCGTAGCCAACACGTCGCCCTTCTTTATTTTTGTGCCAACGGGAATAATATCTATCACTTTGCCTGCGATGGGTGGGAAAACCTCTGTTGCATGGGTTTCGTTCATCGAGTTATAACACGACGCACGAAACCTATCCTCCCTTACGAAAGTCTTATATTTTATTCCGTCAATTTCTATCTCAATCTGCTTCATAAGCTATGATTCAAATTACGCCGGCGTTAGCCCATGCTTCTTATTCGGACGATCCACCGTCTTTCCACTAAGAGAAGCGAACGCATCAATCACACGTCCGCGTACATCCTGCGGCTTCACGACATCGTCGATATAACCTTTGGCTCCAGCCTCGTAAGGATTAGCGTATTCGCGACGGTACTCTTCCGCCTTCTCCTTCTTGAACGCCTCCACATCACCGCCATTCTCTACAATAGCCTTTATCTCTTTATGATATAGCACCGAGACCGCACTCTCCGGACCCATGACTGCGATTTCAGCGGTAGGCAGACAGAAAACATAATCAGCTCCAATATGTCGGCTACCCAAAGACACATATCCGCCTCCGTAAGCTTTTCTAAGCACTACAGTGACCATCGGTATTGTAGCCTCAGCATAGGCATAGAATAGTTTTGCGCCATGACGCACAGCTCCGGAATGCTCTCCTTCCACACCGGGAAGACATCCAGGCACATCCATCAAAGTCAACAATGGAATATTGAATGCGTCGCAGAAACGAATGAATCGGGAAGCTTTGTCAGCAGCATCCGCATCCAATGCACCTGCAAGGTAATTAGGCTGGTTTGCCACAACGCCCACCGTCGCTCCATCCATTCTTATAAATCCACACACGATATTAGGGGCGAACAACTCATGTACCTCAAAGAAAGAATCTTCGTCAGCTAAACATTTCACTATTCCACGCACATCATACGGCTCTTTGCCATCAGAAGGAAGAATCGACTCAATAGATATGTTTTTAGGCGAATCCACCGACTTTTTTGTTTCCGGCTTCACATCAGCACTTTGCGGAAGATAATCAAGAAGACGTCGCACCTGAGCGAGGCAATCCTTCTCATTTTTAGCGAAGAAATGGGCTGTACCAGCTTTTTCCGCATGGACTCGGGCTCCTCCCAAATCTTCCTGAGATATAGTTTCTCCCATTACCGTCTCCACGACTGTAGGCCCCGTGAGGAACATCTTTGAAATTCCGTCGACCATGAACACAAAATCTGTCAACGCAGGAGAATAAGCAGCTCCACCTGCACATGGCCCCATCACAACTGAGATCTGAGGCACAAGACCGGACAGTAAAGTGTTACGGTAAAAAATTTCACCGTAACCGCACAACGAATCCACTCCATCCTGAATACGCGCTCCGCCAGAATCGTTGATGCCTATTATAGGGCAACGCATTTTCGCTGCCAAATCCTGTATCTTTGTTATTTTCCTCGCATGACGCAGTCCGAGGCTTCCTCCAAGCACAGTGAAATCCTGTGCAAACACACACACGTCTTTTCCACCAATCTTGGCAACTCCACACACGACTCCGTCTCCAGGAGCATCATCGCCATCTTTGTGGACAAACATATCTGTCTCACGGAATGTGCCAGCGTCTACCAATATATCTATTCTTTCTCGAGCGGTAAGCAATCCTTTGGCATGACGTTTGTCTATAGCAGTCTCTCCACCACACAACAATGCTTTCTCTCGTCTGCTCTCAAGTTCTGCAATCTTCTCTTTCATACGCAATTTCTAATACATTTATGGAGTAGCATCATTTAGGTGCACGCCTATACAAGAATATGGCGATAAGCAGGAATAAGAAATTTGGGATCCAAACCGCTATTCGTGGGCTCAGACCTCCACTTATCGCGAATGTGGCCGAAATAGTATCAAACAAGATGTATGAAAAGCTCAATGCCAAACCTATACCAAGGTTCATTCCCATTCCTCCCTTCACCTTCTTACTAGCCAAAGCGAATCCTATCGTAGTAAGGATAAAGGCAGCAAACGGTTGAGAGTGTCGTTTTTCGTATTCAATCTCAAATTCCTGGATACTTCCCACTCCTCGTCTGCGCTGCTTTTCTATATAATGTTCGAGCTGGGCGTTGGTCATCTGCTGCTGCATCTCTCGATAGACAAAGAAATCTTCTGTATCTACATTCAAAGTCGTATCCTTGCGTTCTCCAGAAGTCATTGTCTCCTGCATGCCCACAAAATCACGTGTCACCCACTTGCGAAGCTCAAAATGTCCGAGCGTATCATAGTCGGCAAACTGGGCTGTTGTGCGGGAAACAAGAGTCTTGCCATCAAACTTCTCAAGAGTCATTCTGTAGGCACGCTTCAAATTTTTTTCATACGTACCAATGTAAAGGATCACTCCCTTTTCCACCTCAAACTGAACATTAGTGGCGTTAGTCTCTCGTTTATACGCATTTTTATATTTCGCCAAAAAATCAAGTCGCACCTCATTAGCAGGAGGAATGACAAAACTCGACAAAATATAAGTCATGATGGCAATCACCGCCGCTGAAATCCAATAAGGCACCATCACTCTATGGAAACTGATTCCAGATGCGAACGTGGCTATAATTTCCGAATTATTAGCAAGTTGGGATGTTATAAAAATGACAGCGATAAAGGTAATCAAAGGAGAAAGCAAATTAGAGAAATACCATGCGAAATTAACATAGTAGTCGAAAACAATCTCCTTTAATGTGGCATCTGCCAGCGTATCGATCTTTTCAGATATGTCGAACACAATAGCAACGCTGACGAGCAGGATAATCATCAAAAAATATGCTCCCAGAACCTTCTTGATAATATAAAGATCGAGCTTTTTAAGCCAAGGCGACGAGACAAAAGGCAAATTACTCATAATCTATTCTGTTTTTACAGTCTGACACTTAATTTCTTAACCATTTCCGCCTTCCATGTGGAGAAATCACCGTCAATAATATGCTGGCGTGCCATTTTCACAAGACGCAGATAAAAGGCAAGATTATGGATAGACGCGATTTGCATAGCCAGAAGTTCATCACTCACAAACAAATGTCGAAGATAGGCTTTCGTGTAGACCTGGTCGACGAAGCAGTCGCTTTCAGGATCAAGCGGTGTAAAGTCGTCTTTCCACTTTTGGTTTTTCATATTCATTGTGCCGTTGGCGGTAAACAGCCATCCGTTGCGTCCGTTTCTTGTAGGCATCACACAGTCGAACATATCCACACCACGCTCTATAGCTTCAAGCAAGTTTGTAGGAGTCCCCACACCCATCAAGTAGCGAGGTTTGTCAGTCGGCAATATTTTGTTGACCACCTCAATCATCTCATACATCACCTCAGCTGGCTCTCCAACAGCAAGTCCTCCGATAGCATAGCCTTCACGGTTTTTGGAAGCCACCGTTTCAGCCGCTTTTTCACGTAGATCTTTATAGGTACAACCCTGCACTATTGGGAAGAAAGTTTGGCTGTAGCCATAAAGCGGTTCTGTCTCATCAAAATGTTTTAGTCCACGGTCGAGCCAACGCAGTGTCATGTCAAGGCTCTTCTTGGCATAGTTGTAGTCGGCAGTACCCGGAGTACATTCGTCGAGAGCCATAATGATATCTGCTCCAATTATACGTTGAGTGTCGACAACATTTTCCGGAGTGAATATATGTTTGGAGCCATCAATATGCGAACGGAAGATACATCCCTCCTCCGTCAATTTTCTTTGTCCAGAAAGAGAAAACACCTGAAATCCGCCACTGTCAGTAAGTATCGGACGATCCCATCCGTTAAACTTGTGCAAACCACCTGCTTTACGAAGCACATCCAGACCGGGGCGTAGATAAAGATGATAAGTGTTACCCAAAATGATCTGTGCCTTGATATCGTCACGCAATTCACGGGTATGCACACCTTTTACAGAGCCAAGCGTACCCACCGGCATAAAGATTGGAGTCTCGATAGTGCCGTGATCTGTTGTGATCACACCCGCACGTGCTTTGCTATTCGGATCAGTGTATTGAAGATCAAACTTCATGTTTTCTAAATTTCATTCTATAATTATGCAAAGTAACGACTTTTTTGCGAGTTGTGCAACTGGAGGGAGGCATCTGGAGTGTAAAAGATATGGTATGAATGAAGATTATAAAATTTTATTTTGTTTCTCAGATAATATTGGGATTTTCAATAACTTTGTCCCTGATTTTAATTAAGGGCAAAATACACAAGAATAAAGACAATTCATGGATGGGAAAAAAATACTTACTGTAATTTTAGCGATTATCTTGATAATACCAGTAGGCAGAAAATGGTATGATTTTCTTGCTTATCGGTTTTTTGATATAGGATTCGTATCTTCCAGTCCTTTGAATTTTGAGAAACTATCAGACACTGAAATTAAAATAGTAGGATATAATTCCGATTTGGATAAAGATTTCAAAATCCCATCAAAAATATTGATATTGCCCAATATTTACACGGTCACTTGCATTGGGGGAAGGGCATTTTATAGATGTAAAAATTTGACAAGTATAAAGATTCCTAATAGTGTGACTAGTATCGGAGATTGGGCATTTTATGGGTGTAGCGAGTTGACTAGTATTGAAATTCCAGAAAATGTAACTAGTATCGGTCATAACACTTTCAATCGTTGTAGCAGTTTGAGTAATGTAAAGATTCCTAATAGTGTGAAAAGTATCGGAAGTGACGCTTTCAATCGCTGCATCAGTTTGACTAGCATCAAGATTCCAAATAGTGTAAAAAGTATCGGATATGACGCATTTTATGGATGCAGTAGTTTGACTAGTATAGAAATTTCAAATAGTTTAACTAGCATCAAGGATGAGACATTTTATGGATGCAACAGTTTAAGCAGTATAGATATTCCTCATAATGTTACATACATTGGAGAAAAGGCATTTTATGATTGCAGCAATTTGACCAGTATAAAGATCCCATACCATGTGACAAGAATCAAGGACCAAACATTTTATGGATGTAGCAGTTTGACCAATGTTGAAATTCCAAACACTGTGTCTTTCATCGGGAATGAAGTATTTTATGGATGCAGCAGTTTGACTAACATAAAGATTCCATATAGTGTTACATACATCGGAGATAGAGCATTTATGAGATGTCAAAACCTTGATGTTGTCATTGATAATTCATGGGATAAAATAGGCACCGGAGTTGATGTTTTCGAAGGATGTAAATCCGTGGATTACACAAAATTACCTCCTTCTATAAATGATATAACCCGAAATTAGGATAAGAGTGAGAAGCAGTCCACTGACAAATACAAATAAAGCTGATACTACAGATCCCATAAACGGCTCATAACATCTACCGACATGAAGTTCAAGAGCGAAATTCCATAACGACATGGGCTGTTCCTTCAACACTTTAGGCATCTCTGGCAAAACATGACTTGGAGCCGCAGAATACTCAAATATCACAGGATCATCCGTAGACAAGTCTTTTGTCCAGCCAGTTACCATATGTGCGGCTACCGGTCTGCCATGACTCACAACTGCAGAGGCACCTGTAAAATAGTCGACTACAGAAGCTGTAATTGGATTCCAACTGAACAAACCGCTAAACGATCCTACCAACCATTCGCTTTCTACTTTTGGATTCCTACAAAACACATTGATTCCCATTGGGCTTACAGGTGGAGCTTGTGTTATTTTGACCGCAACTGAATTATGCAAGTCGTCTGAAATAGAAAAGAAGCCTTCACTCGTAGAAAGAAGCCATGAATGCATATTGGCATCCCAACGAATTCCACGCAACTTGTCATGAAACACATTGTCATCAGACAATGTTGATCCTGGCAATGGGGAAATTTTCGTAAGAGCAAGAGGAATCATCAACGGCGGACGTAAACACATTCCAGTCACTGCAAGCAGAACAGTGAGGATAATACATCCCGCACCCAAACGATTATGCCATCGTAAATTCCACTTCATCCATCCCACCTGTTGCTTCACATCAATTCCGTCTCTTTTTTTATACTTGATGGTGTAGGACAGGACAAAGAATACCAAACCTGTGATGCAGAGGATAATAAGTACGATACCCATTGCGTCTACTATAAGTTTACCACAAATGCCAAACAATTCTCCACTATGCAGCATCCATACCGTTTTGAATAGAGTCACTTTATTATCAAACCCTACCGTCTTCTTTATTGGACATTCAACAAATGAATATTCAGGAGCGACAGCTTCATAGATTGTTGAACGAGAAAGAACAACAACAGTATCTCCACGAAGTGTTATATCACTTATTCGTTCATCATTGTTTGGGAGCAAAAGGGTTTCCCATTTAGATGAATTCTTGTTATATCTGTAAGCATCATATAGTCCGGCACACCATAATATGCCATCAGAAGTGCGAACCACATTCGATATCTTACGATTATCTATCCCTTGTGTAATCCCATTGTTGAAATCCTCCCAACTTTCAAATTTTGTGTCGGTTTTCCATACTCCCGTCTGCCCAAAAACGATGATCCCGTCGTCAACTTTCAAAGTGCCTTTTACAACACCCTGGTTCCAATTGTCGATATGATACACTGATGGCATCCACCATCTTGATACCTCACATGCAGAGAAGAACTGACGGTGGTTCAATATAATTCCGCTGAAGCAGAACATGAGGATAAAAAAGGTAAAGACTATACTCAACCATTTATGCCACGTCCGCCACGTTATAAATCGTCTCTTCTTTTTTTTATTATCTTGCATTTCTCAAAAATTATCTTGCATTTCTCAAAAAATTACTCAGGCACATAGATAATCTCACCATTCTCCAACTGATAAGCGACACCTACTTTCCTTCCCTTATTTTGTTTTCCTGAAGACTGGTCTTCCGACGGAGTGTATTTATTGATTTTCTTTCCCTCTTTTGTGATAATCTCCATATTCTCCTTGCCAGGATTTTTCACAATACTAAAATCCTCCTGCGAAAAAATCTCCGTCATATTAAAACGAGTGACGAGAGCCAAACTCATACCACCATATCGGTATTGGCTCTAAAAAGTCTCAAATCATCAGTTTTAGGTATTGGGTATTCTGTCTGGCACTTCTACTTTTGCAGTGTCAAACAATAACATTATTTTCTATGTCAACAGAAGAACTAAACAATGTACGTCAGGCTCTTGATATGAAGGTGCTATTAAATCATATCTATGAATATCAAAAGGGTGTGAGGCAGATGGTGCTCTTCACTTGCAACGCCAAATATGAAAATTTCGCCACGACCCGCCTGCAACATCAAAACATAGAGTATATCATACAGAAGGCTGGCAACACAACAATCAATATATACTTTGGAAGAAAACAATGTCTTGACGCAATCCGAATGATTGTGGACAGACCGCTTTCCCAACTCTCACCAGAGGAGGATTTCATCATTGGAGCCCTGCTCGGATATGATATCTGTTGCCAATGCGAGCGTTTTTGCGAAAAGAAACAGCGCCAGATGAAAGAATACGCATAATAAAAATCGTTAAATATTTACAAAATGAAAAAGACCATTGTTGTTTACGGAAGTTCTACAGGAACTTGCGAAGGAATTGCTAATGAAATAGCGTCTAAATTAGGCACTGAAGCTATCTCAGCGTCTAAGCTGTCAGCCAACATAATAGCAGAAAATGAGAACCTTATCCTTGGCACAAGCACATGGGGAAGTGGTGAAATTCAGGATGATTGGTATGATGGACTTAAAGCGCTAAAAGGCAGTGACATAAGCGGCAAGACAATTGCAATCTTCGGATGCGGAGACTCATCAAGCTATTCCGACACTTTTTGCGGAGGTATGGCTGAAATCTACAACACAGCCAAAGACGGCGGGGCAAAAGTTGTTGGAGCTGTCGACGCTTCGGATTACACTTTCGACGGATCTGAAGCTGTTATTGACGGTCAGTTTGTCGGCCTAGCTCTCGACAACGACAACGAAGAATATAAGACCGCTGAGCGTATTGACAAATGGATTGAAGCAATTACACCTGCCTTATAAAACAGGAAAAGAATAATTAATGCGAAAATATCATATGAAATGAATTGAACTTGCCATAATAATGTACGTTTTTTGAATCCCAATGTCATTAGAGTCCCTCTAAAATGGGACACTAATGATATTTGGTTTTTTTGCTCTTTAAATCTACAATTCCTTAGATAATCATAAAATTTGTGTAATTTTGCATCTAAATAAAAATGGATTTTAACAGTAATTGATATGGTAACAAACAAAAACATCTCGTCATTTGATGACATTACAGAGGATAATCGTCTATGGGCAGTACGCTATGAAGGAGATGAAGATAATATCCTGGATATTTTATTTACACTGATAGTTTTATTGACTATTTAACGGAATTAAAATAAAAGGATAAAGAGGTTAATATGAACAATACTACAGAAAAAATTCGTATGTTTCAGTCATCCTCTCCGTCGCAATGGAGACGAAATGCTGAAAAAAGACTTGCAAATCAAGAAGAACGTCGCAATGCCAGAAAAATTGCGATGCAAATGCTTGATGCCATGGAAAAACAAGGAATCACAGAATCTGAACTAGCCAAACTTCTTAAAATCAACAATGAAGAACTGTCTTCTATTCTTAAAGGACACAAGTTGCCCTCATCTGATATAAAGACTGACATTGAATCTACACTAAAGATTAAATTAAGATCATAATGTCAATCTTTTTACACAGATGACCTATAATATCTTCCTACTAATTAACCTTCACCAACTCAATCTCAAAAATTAGAGTTGAATTTCCAGGAATATCAGGCGGACATCCTCGTTTTCCATAACCAAGTTCCGACGGGATATAGATCTCCCACTTGTCGCCTTCATGCATTTTTGGAATCGCAATCTGCCAACCAGTGATTAGTTCACGCAGACGGAATGCATCAGCATACCCCTGTTTGGTGTTATCATCGAACACTTTGCCATCAATCAGTGAGCCACGATAGTAGACCGATACCACAGCAGCTGTCTGAGCACTCTTGCCGTCGCCAGTCGCCAACACTTTATAAAAAATTCCTTTGGGCAATGCTTTCACTTCCGGATCCTTAGCCACCTCCACTAGGAATGCCTCATTTTCAATTTTATAACTGTCTTTTGCCATAACTCCGTTTATTTTCCGCAAAGATAGTGGAAACGAGGAAAACAAAAAAACATCGTGACTACCAACACGATAGCCACGACGCAAGAAATAGCAATGAAATGTCATCAATTGACTATTTTATATGTGCTTTATTTACCAGCACACAACTGGAAATTAAGGGGTATCACTTCACTTCAATTATTCTAAATATTATAGTGTCCTCCAACACTAACGGACGATAGTGAGCAAAGAACACAATACCTTTGCATGGGGACAAAATCTCATCAAGCGTATCTCCGTTGTATGGATCTATTATTCTCGCCAACAAATCTCCCTTTTCCACAGCATGGTTCGCAGAAACAAGTTTTGTATAAATACCTGCCTTCTTGCTTTGCACCACAACATGATTGTCATCTGTTACAATTTCTGAAACATATCCGTGTCGTTGCAAATCAGTAACGATCCTTTTACTGTTCATGAATCTGAAAATAGCATGAATAGTCTCCTCCGCTAAATCAGTGTTGAGCTGATTAGTAAGGCCCGAATAGATCGAAAAGGCAAAAGTGTTCCAGATCTGCCAGTTATAGTTGAGCATTGTGCTATCATAAGGACGCGGTTTTCTGACATAAATATATGGTAATTCAAAGAATTTGGCATCCGCTGTGTCCTGATATCCGGTATCCAGCATCCTCACATGAGGGACAAACTCTCCAGGCATATAAAAACTTGCCAACTGAATTCCGTATGTATAGTTTTTCAATGTATCAAACAATGCCGCTGCAATTCTTTGTGTGGTTTCGCCCTTGTCGTAGCCAGGAAACATACGATTGATATCTGTGTTGTCCATCGACCAGAATCTCTTTTCAAGATTCATTGAAAAAGGGTTTGCGTTTGGAATCACAAGAATCTTGCACCCTTTGTCAATCTTACCGTCATTCTCAATCTTCATCAATCTTTTTACAATCTGAGCACAGACATATTGCTGTTGTATCTCGTCGCCACGCATTGCACCTATTATGGCAACTGTCTTTTCTCCTTCACCAAACTCATATCCTGATATTCGAAACTCGTCTCTATAGGGAGAACTCATTCTGTATATTATCTTCTTTTCCATATGTCAGTTCTTTTTGAATATTCGCGCCATCAGCGAACCTTCGTAAACTATCGGATATGCCCGTAAAGTAAACACAAGTCCGTCAGATGGGCTGGTCACCGTCTCCAACACCTTTCCTTCAAGAGCACTCACTATTTTTCCTATCTCTTCTCCTTTTTTCATCCATTGATTATTATCTATCGACGGAATAAATATCCCGGAACATCCAGCATTAAGGAACTCTACCTCTCCCTGTGTACTTACATATTGTTCTTTGGATTCTACATCCACGTCGCCTTTATAAAATCCAAGAGATTTGAGAAGCTGAAGTATTCCGTTCACAAGATCCACGCCATAATGTCTTGTTATCCTCATACCAACACCCATTTCCACCACCAGGCAAGGAGTGCCGGCAGAATTAAGGGAATGGGCAAGCGTGCTTTCAAGCACTGTGGCAGCCTCATGAATCCATATGAAATCAACGTTGAGCTCCTTCCCATATGGCACCAGCAAATCAGCATTTTTCACATTTATTCTTACCTGCGGAATCTCTCTTAGAAAAATGTTCGACGCATGGATATCTATCACCATTTCCGCGCCAAGCAGATCATTGTAGATCGCATTTGCCGCAGTCTCAGCCATCGCTCCGTGCGGATCACCAGGAAAAATCCTGTTCATATCCAAATCAAAATTTGGAATGCCTCGCGTGATACTATCTATTCCTAGTGGATTCAACGCAGGATAAATGTCTATCTCTCCATCTACCTCGTCAATATGCTCTTGTAAAAACTGAGACAGAAGGAAACATACATACTGACCTTCCAATTCATCTCCATGTGTTCCGGTGACTACACAAAAACGTTTATTGCTTTTGTCACCCTTGATTATGTTCTTCCTTATTGTCAAACGTTCGTCTATTGGCAATTCTGAAGAAAAAACCTCTGTAACCATACTCATTCTCCTTTATATTTCAGCCATTGTGATATGTACAAGTTTATGTTGTTCACCAGATCCGACAAACACACCTCTTTCCATTGTACAGTCGTTGAAATCCCGTCCCTGAGCTATTTTAAGATAGTCGCTTTCTATAAGAAGACTACGGGTTGGGTCAATTGCATACCATATTCCGTTATCGTTAACCTCAATCCACGCATGACTCTCTCCCTCTCCAGGTATGAATCCAGAGATGTACCTGCAAGCAATACCCTTGCTTCTAAGAATAGCTAAGATGACGTGAGAAAAATCCTGGCATACACCTTTCCCCTGTGTGAAAGCCTCAATGGCAGATGTCTTTATAGTGGTAGAGCAAGATTCATATTTCATTCTCTCATGAAGAGCGTTGACAAGAGAAAGAGTATCTTTTACAATATTATTCTCAAATGACACGATTCCATCGGAGAATTTAATCATTTCTTCGTTTGTCTCAGTCAATAGAGTAGGAAGACGGAATATCTCATTTGGTTCTTCTACAACCAAATGCTGTGAAAGCAATACTATTCCACAAGATGCAAAAGTGAACGACTTGTGTGGCTCACACGTGCTTCCATATATAAGTTCATTGCCAAATCCATCCCTCGATCGCATCAGATTCTTGCATGGCGACACAGAAAAATCCTCCTCCTCAATAGTTTGAAATCCACACCTGTATGGCAGACATCGGAGCTTAAAATGATGATCATACACTTTACAGTCAAAAGTGATGCTCGTCTGATATGTATATTGATATTTTTTCATTGCTTATCTTTTTATGAAAACACAGAGAGGCGTCAATTTTACTCGAAAATAACACCTGTCTGTGCATTAGGATAGGATATGATTAAAGATATTTGGCCAATTTAATTCGTGGTCACAATCGAATTGAGCAAAGAAAGTAACTTGTCTTTATAAAAAGTCTCATGGCAATACTTCTTTGCCGTCAGCAATTTATCAATCTGTTCAACCACCTCAACATCATAGATATATGGCACATATCTCAAGTGAGTCTTTAGCCTTTCATACAACAGTTCGACTCTGTCGTAAGGATAATCAAACCTCACACGGATATCAATCTGCTCTATCATCTTTCCCACCATAAGGATGGCAAGGACATAGTCGTTAAGGACCCTCTCCTCAATCGAGCCCCACAACGAAAGCAGATTGTCGGTGACTGGTTGAAGTTCTGAAATATGAATCTCATTGACCTCTGCCAAAGAATTGACATGAGCCAAAGACATCTGTATGTAGCCTAATGTCTCGGATGTGATCTCCTCACGAAGCACCATTGCATTATCATTGGCAAACTCTAATTCAGCGGATATGCTGAACGGATTCTGCTTGTCGTAAAGAAAACTCCTGACAAAATTGGAAGGGGTCTCAAAATCCACATCCAAACTAAGGTTATTGCAATACTCGTCATACGCGTCTCCATTTCCATCTATCATTTTGTCGTAGCAAGCACGAAGAAGATGAAGGTTGAGATAAGTTCTTTCAGCATATCGTCCAAGCCAAAATAGTTTGTTAGCTTTGGAAGCTGATATAGTTTTAGCATTCATGTGATTAATATTTAGTTCGTTAGTTTTATGTAAAAAAGCTCGACAATGTGTCACGTAATGATTTTCATTCTTCCATCACCCAAGTGTCCTTGAAACCGCCTCCCTGAGAGGAGTTTACCACAAATGAATTCGGATTACGTGAGAAACGAGTAAGTCCACTTTTCCAAACCTTAGTCTTTTTTCCAGTAAGGACAAAAGCTCTCAAATCAGCCTTTCTCTCGACGTATTTTCCGTTTTCAATGATTTCAAGATCCTTAAAGTCGATCACCTCCTGAGCAATCCATCTGCGTGGCTCTTTATCTACAAGATCATACATCTCCTTCAGATGGGATTCATCTAAATCTCTACCAAACACCACTCCGTAACCTCCTGCCTCACTCACATCCTTGATAACAAGTCTATTGAGATTTTCAAGTACATATTTTTTATCTTCCTCAAAATATGGCAGATACGTTGGAGCATTTTTTAGAATTGGTTCTTCACCAAGATAATACTTAATCATTTTAGGCACGAAATAATAGATACCCTTGTCGTCAGCGACACCATTGCCGATGCCATTAACAATCGCCACATTTCCTTTTGCATAGATCTGCATGATGTTGGGGACACCGAGCATTGATGTCTCCTCAAAAGTAAGCGGATCCATATACTCATCAGACACTCTGCGATAGACAGCCCCTACTCTTTCCATGTTGCCAGAGATATCTTTGTAGAAAAGCATATCATCCTCAACGACCAGATCACCCGGATAGGCGAGTACCGCACCAGACTTCTCTGCCAGATAAGAATGCTCAAAAAATGCAGAGTTATATCTTCCAGGAGTAAGGATGACATTGATTCCACGACCATCGTTGACATAATCCATCGTCTCTTTAAGCAGTTCCGAATAATTACGGTTGTCTGCCACATGATTGTTGGCAAATGTCTCCGGGCTCACTTTCCTTGTGATGTTTCTTGCAATCATAGGATAAGAAGCTCCCGACGGGATTCTTAGATTGTCCTCCAAAATATACCATGTGCCGTCTTTTGCCTGAACCAAATCGATACCTGCGATATGAGCAAATATTCCTTTAGCTGGGGTTATACCTTCACACTCCACAAAATAGCCCTTGGAAGAATAAACAAACTCAGCTGGAATAACTCCGTCTTTAACAATCTTTTTCTCGTTGTAGATATCTAAAAGAAAAGAGTTTAAAGCCTTACATCTCTGTATGAGTCCCTTTTCCAAAACCGTCCACTCCTCGTGGCTGATTACTCGTGGCACTGAGTCAAAAGGGAACAATTGTTCATTGAATACCCCATGCTTATAAATACCAAATTTGACACCAAATCTCTCCATCCATAAGTTGACGGCATCCTTGTGTTTGATAAGTGTCTCCATAATACCTCCTTTCGTTTTATGTTCTTTATTCGTTCGTGATTAATCTCACTGCAAAGGTAAAAAAGGATTTGTATTCCACAAACAAAATGTTATATTTTTTTAAAAAATTCTTTCATTGTGCTAACAAAAACAAAATTTTAATTATCATTATGTTTTAAATATCGTCTTTTTGCTCACTTTATGAACATTTGTGCATTAAAAAGAATATTTATGCATATTTTAGACAGTATCCGACATCATTTTTCGTATAAAATTGGCAAAATGATAATTTCCATATTCCTCTTCTTCTTGTTTAGATTATTTTTTATATTTGCACCCGATTGAAACAATTTACATCTTAACAATATTTAGTGTGAAAAAGATTATTGTATTCCTTACGCTGCTTTTTTGTGCGACGTCGCTTCTAGCAAAAGGATATAGTGGAGCGAAAAAATTCAGAGAGTTTTATGAATCGGACACGAAAAATGAAATAGGTGCCGGTTTTGGATTTCTCACACTCTACGATATCCCTACAGAAATCCACGACAACAATGCTTTTGAAATAGTTGACAAAGAGTATACACACAGACCTACATTAAACCTATACTATTTTCGCAAACTACATCGCAGGATAAAATTGGGTTTGGATGTCACATGGCAGAAAACGAAGGAGGAGTATCATCTTAACGAGGATAGAATAAATGATGCGTATGCAGAGATCCAGAAAATAAATGATTGGGAGACTAATCCAGAAAAAAGGATCCAAGATCAGATCAGAGCATTAGAGAAAGATATTGATTATTGGAAAAATAGGAGCAATGAAGATATAGATAAATATCTTAAATTCACTGTAGAAATGAAACTGACATTAATCAGTCGTCAACATTTCGCTCTATATCAACGCTATGGTGTAGGTCCAACTATTAAATTTGAACATGATCATGATGGAAATCCATATACACATCTTGATTATAATATTTGCGTATCGCCTCTCGGTTTTGAAATAGGAGGAAACAAATTAAGAGGTTTCATTGAACCAATAGCCGTCTCTCCTCAGGGATTAATCCACGGTGGAATCAAATATGATTTTTGATTAACCCTTATTTTTGTTTTTTGCAACCTAATTGCAGATCATTGATTCTATCTTTGCGACAAACCAATAAAAATAAGATGAAAACAGTTTACAGAAAGATATCACTTCCTGCCAATATAGATACAGTGTTTGAACTATTGACAGATTTAAAGACGCTACAATATATAGCTTTCCCGTTTGCCTCCTTCAAACCCATTTCCGATGAGCAAAAAATAAAATGGGAAGAAGGACATTCTTTTTCTTTCAAATTCTCACTATTTGGGTTCATCCCATTTGGAAAACACCTCATTAATGTGATTGATTTTAAGAAGACGGGAATTTACACAAAAGAAAGCAATACCTATGTGCCCATTTGGAATCATAGAATCAAACTGACGGATAATGGCGACGGTACTACAGAATACAGTGATGAAGTAGAAATTGAAGCCGGATGGGAAACATTCATTGTTTGGTGTTGGGCAAACTGTTTCTATGCGCACCGTCAAAAGAAATGGATCAAGCTGTTAAAGAAAAAGTCCGCAAATATGTTTTGATTCTGGACTTGTTGAATCCAATTCTGTCGTTTATCCCTTGATCGTCTTCAAATACACCACCGTCTGATAGATTCCTCGCGTCGCTGCGTATGATAGGAATGCCACCCATAACACATTTGATCCAAGTGCGTTTGACATTGTATTGTAAATCGTGAAGAAAACGGTAGCTGCCAGAAGCAATGATATACTCATGTGTTTCGACCACAGTTTGCCGACGTAAATTCCATCCCACAAAAACGCAGCAAACGACATTATAGGTATCAACATCGCATATAATCTCAACTCTTTCGACGTCTCTCGCACCGCAATGTCATCTGTGAGCAATGAAACTATCGGAGTCAACCCAATTCCATATATGATGGCAAAGGTTATAGCCATTGCTACTCCAATATTGAATAATCGTTGTATGGTGCGACGTTGCTCTTCCATCTGACGTGCACCCTCCGTCTTCCCTACTATCGCCTCACCTGCAAAAGCAAATCCATCCATAAAATAGGAGAAGAAGGTGAAAAACTGCATGATACATGCATTGACTGCCAAAACCAACTCGCCATAACCGCTTCCAAATAGTGTGAAGCAAACTGTCACCGCAATCATGCAGAGATTTCTAATAAAAATAAGTGAATTGACCTTGAAAAAATTCAATATTCCGTCGAAAGGCCGACTAAAATCAGCGTATTGACCGATTCTTTTATATGCTGTGAGATAGATGAAGAGGCAAAAAGCTGTGCCCAAATATTGTGCTACGACTGTACCCCAAGCAATTCCTTCAATGCCAAATCCAAAAGCAAAAACGAAGAGTGCACTTAGCAATACGTTGAGCACATTCTCTCCAACTGCGATATACATTGTCGATTTTGTATTTTGCATGCCGACAAGCCATCCCTTGAAAGTATAGGTGGCGAGCGACGCGGGTGCTCCCAGCAAACAGATATTGATATAGCGTGAGGTGAGTTCCTCAGTCTCCACTGAAGCCTGCGAATATCTCAACACCAAATCGATAATCAGATTCTTTATCAAGAGAATCAACACCGCACCTATCATGGCAATCACAAGTGCTCTGACCAACACTTGGCAGCACACTCCAAGTCTTCTCGCCCCTAAAGCTTGGGCAGTAAGCGCTGTGGTGCTCATACGCAGGAATCCGAAATTCCAGTAAAGCAAACTGATCATTGCGGCTCCAAGGCTTACGGCAGCTATATATGGGGCTGCTCCGATATGACCTGCTATCGCCATGTCGGCAAAGCCAAGCAATGGCACGCTGATGTTGGTAGCGATACTCGGCAGAGCTATTTTGAAGATTTTCCTATAGTTGTCAGACATAATCCTAATATTGTAACAAAAGCACCTAAAAGCAATAATTCATATCCGAATTTATAGCCATATTCTGCAGACAAAGTGTCGATATAGTACATCACAAATGGAGTGGCCATACAGATGAACGGAGTGGCTTTATCTGTAATCTCTCGTTTTGTGAAGATTCCAAACATGAACATTCCCAAGATCGGTGCCATCACATATGAAACTATCGTATAAATGATATTGATAGCCGATGTCTGCGCATTGGCATTAAACAATAAAATCACGAGCACAAGCATAAGTGCCAACACTCCGTGGATGGCATAGCGTTGGCTTCTCGACACTTTAGAAAGATCCTTATGCATTACATCCGTAAGCAGACATGTAGTCATGCCGACAAGGGCTGAATCAGCTGAAGAAAAAGAGGCGGCTACCATACCAAGTGTAAGGCAGCAAATAGCAACATCGCCAAACTGATTACAGAACAAAGGGACGATTTCATCGGTTTTTTCAGGCAAAGTAAGACCTTGTATGTGAGCCAAATAAATTAATGTCGCCCCCAATACAAGCAGCATAAAATTAACAGGTGTGAACAAAAATCCTGTCATGACCATATTTTTTTGAGCTTCCTTTAGATTTCGGCAAGTAAGATTTTTCTGCATCACATCCTGATCCAAACCGGTCATCACAACTACAATGAATGCTCCTGAAATAAACTGCTTGATAAAATGAGTTTTGTTTGACACGGATTCAAAATCAAAAGTTTTGGACAACCCTTCACTTGACACATAGTTAAAAACATCGATAAAATCGCCATTTACAGCTGAAAAAGCCTCAACAAGAAGTATAACCGTAACTATTATCAGACATGCTGTCTGTATGCAATCCGTCATCACAACACTTTTCACTCCATTACGAAAAGTATATGCAAAAATCACAGCCACCACTATCAACGTCGCCAGTTCAAAACTGACTCCGTATTTTTCAAATATGAAAAGATGCAACACCAGCATCACAACATATAATTTCACAGCTGACGACAGCATCTTGTTGATTAGGAACAAAGCGGAAACAGTCTGTCTGCTTTTAACACCGAATCTCGTCTCAAGATAACTATAGATAGATATTGACCCCAACTTATAATATATAGGCAGCAGGACATATGCCACGGCAATATATCCTAATATGAAGCCAAGCACCATCTGCATATAGAAGAATGAGCTATTCACCACCATTCCCGGCACACTGATCAATGATATTCCTGATATTGTTGCGCCTACCATACCAAAAGCCACAGCCGGCCAAGAGGAATTCTTGCCGGCTGTGAAAAAGTCTATGTCACTCGTTGTTTTCTTCCTATTGGAAACTATAAACAACAAAGCTATGTATAGAATAATGCAAATCTCTTGCATCTTGCTCTCGTGATATGTTTGTAAAGACGCGATACATCACGTCTTTACGTTTTGAATTTTATTTCTTATTCTGCATCCTCTGTTGAGCCTCCATCATCTCTTTCTGCTTCTGCTGCATCTCCTGCATACGTGCCATCCATGAGCTCTGGTTTTGAGGTTTCTTCTGGTTCTCTTTGATTTTCTCCAAAAGTTTCTTCTCATCCACAGTTGCCTTCACCACAAAGTTGATGATTATTGTGATCAGCAACGATACGAAGTAATAATATGTAAGACCTGAACCATAGTCGTTGAACATAAAGAAGAACATGAACGGCATCACATACATCATGATTTTCATCATCGGCATCTGCTGTGTGGCTCCTGTATCCTGCATCTTCGAATTAAAGTACATATAAACGACATTGGTGATTGTCATCAACAGACAGAACAAGCTCAAGTGGTCGCCCAACAACGGAATCTCAGTGCCAAACTTGATGACATCGTCGTATGAAGACAAATCCTCAGCCCACAGGAAGCTCTCTCCACGAAGGTCTATCACAGATGGGAAGAAATAGTACATAGCGACCAAGAATGGCATCTGCAACAACATCGGCAGACATCCTCCCATAGGATTGACACCTGCTCGAGAATAAAGCTGCATCACCTCCTGCTGACGCTCCATTCCTTTGTCCTCCGGAATACGCGCGTTAATCTCTTCTATCTGTGGTTTTAGCACACGCATCTTAGCCATAGAAAGGTATGAACTTCTCGTGAATGGGAAAATAAGCATCTTGATCACCAACGTCACTAGCAAAATGATCAAACCATAATTGCTCAAGAACGACGAGAAGAAATTAAACAAAGGAATTGTGATTCCCTGGTTTACCCAACGCAAAATACCTCCTCCGATTGCCACGATACGGTTAAGCAACACCTCGTCATCCAATTTATCGTCATAATCATAGAGAATATCATAATCATTTGGTCCGAAATACAAATAGAAATCAGCTGTCGCGCCCTTATTAGCATCAAACGGCAATTTCATCTCCGCTTTGAATTGCTTCATCGGCACCTCCTTGTTCTTTGATTTAGAGACAGAAGATGACAAACTAGCTGATGTAAACTTGTTATTTTTACCATTGACAAAAATTGATGAGAAGAACTGGTCTTTGAATCCGATCCACTTTACTGGCTCTTCTACCTTCTCTTCATCGTCTTCTACCTCAGACAAATAATCAATACCGCCATCCGACTCTTTATAGTAAAGCTGCACATAACGGTTCTCGAAAGTTCTACCCTTCTCCTTCTGCTCAATCTGCTGTTCCCAATTGATTGTGACTTCAGAAGCGGACTTCAATTGGTTTCCAATTCCGTCGGCCTTCATCTTGAACGACATCATATACTCATCCTTTGGCAATGTATAGATGAAATCCAACGATCCGCCCTGTGCTGCGCGAAGAGAAAGAGTGACTGATGTGTCATTTTTAGCTGTCACCGCAAAACACATCTCTTCCGTAGATATATTCTTAGCAGAAACCGACTCCAGTTCGACGTTAAAACGGGAAAGTTCACTCTTGTTTAGCACCACAGGCTCTGAACTGCCATATAAATTGTATTTCTTCAAAGTGGCCTTTTCAACAAATCCACCTACAGTTGAGAAATCGATCTTCACCAAATCATTCTCCAACGATACTGTCTCATTTGCACCGTTTGCTGATGCTGCGAAAGCACCATATACTTTCTGTAATTCTACATTTCTTGCTGAATCCGATAAAGCCACAGTATCAGAATAGACTGGCAATTCTGTCTTTGCTATTGAATCCGCAATTCTAGCCAACGAATCTTCACGCATCTTCTTCGCTTCAGCTTGCTGCTGGAAGTAGGCTTCATTCTCACTGGAAGTGTACATCATCCACATAAGAGAAAGACCTAACAGAAGCATGAAAATCAACGAATGGTTTTTATTCTCCATGATTGATTATAAGTAATTGTTATTTTTCCTGTTTTTAACTTGCAAAAATAAGAATAAATTACGAATCTAAGAAGACAAACGCTTACAAACTACCTACTAAAAGGCTTACTTATGTCATTCCTCCGAAAAACGTTTGGATAGAATGGCAATTGAGGAGACGAGAAAGAGAACGAAAATACTTATAAACATTGCTAAATTGCAAACACCCATCCCCTCGTCATCATGAAATGTATAACTTATTCCACAGATTCTGTAAGCAATCGCAGAACTAAAAATCATAAACGCTGATAAAATAGAAATAGTATACCTGTTCTTTATTGGAATCAATAAAACAAATGACAAAAAATGCATAATTATAAACCAAAAACTGTTCTTAATCCCTTCATCAGAATTGCCCAAAGATAATATCACCACTCCAATATTTATAATCACAAAAGCAATAATTGACGAAATTTGAATCTTAGAATCTGGACGAAACTTTACAAATATTATCAAACTCGATAGAACAGCACTCAAAATCAACAGAATAAACTCAATAATACAAGTATCAATACAAATATTTCCATAAATGTACTTTCTCCAAAAGTATTCTTCAGGGGAAACAGAAAAAAAAATGAAAGAGGCTACAGAAAAGGCCAAAAGAGCCAATATATGAAGTAGTTTATTCTTCATTCTCCTCATCCTGAAGAAGTTCCCTCATCTCATTGAATGCCTTTTCCAGTTTGGTCATCTCCTTTGAAAGGAAGACATAAAAATCATGCCAATCTTCGCGACGGTGGATGTCAAGATCTGGTTTATGCTTGTAGATACGGCTTACAGGCGTGCCGCACTCCTTGACAAAATACTCCTGCCAAACAGGATCGTCGAAATACTCCTCAATAACCACCTTGTACTGCTTCAACAATTCCCATTTCTCCGCACGTTTGTTGGGATTCTTATGGTTCAACTCAAGTATAACGTATGCACCGTCTCTCCCCGCGCCGAATTTCATCTCCACATGCTTGATCTTCGTATTATAGAGAATCCATTTCTTATGCTTGTATTTGAAACGCGGAAGCTTTGCGCAAAACTCATCGAATCCGTTCCAAAAATCCCTTTTAAGCTCTTTTACCTCTTCTCTTGAATACATACGCTACTTATTATCAAAAATATTAAGCAATAGATATCTCAACTCATCATTTGGCTCCGCCTTGCGCAGAAGCACAAATTTTCCCTCTGTGTCTATCAGATAATAAGACGGAATAGCTCTAGCATTATATACCTTTCTCAACACGTCTGATTCGGGAGCAAGCCACACCTGCATCTTTCCCGACAATCCCTTTGTCGCCTTCTCCACATTCTCCTTTTCATCGTAGACAAATATGTTCACCACCTGTAGCTGACCGTCAAATGTCTGCTGGAAACGATCGAGAATCTTTAAATCCTTTTCCGTCTTCATAAGACGTGTGTTACAGATATTAAGATAAATATATTTTCCTAAAAACTCGGTCAATTCGTGCTTTTTGCCATTCAAATCGTTGCCTACAAGGTTGGGTGCTCCCTCCCCCACAAGCGTAGATCCGACCGTTGCGGCGACATTCAGAGCCAGCTCTTTATTTTCTGCCATTGTCATCGCCGCAGAAAGGTTCTGGAGCATCTTCACCACAAGTTTATTATCGAATATCTCCGCTGCCGCCAGATCGCCAACAATTTTTATGGCTACAAGCTCCTTCAGCTCTACATCCGTTATCTTATATCTCTCTTGGATATGCATCAAAAGCATTTTCGCATTTGACGTCTCTATTATCTTTTTGAAAACGTAAAAATCCTCACTTCCAAGAGTATTTGGAATCAAGTTGTAGAAGACATTGTTGAACAAATCCCAAAACGCAGGATTTGTTTTGTCAACCCCAAGTTTTGCAAATTCAGAATAGACGGAATTCATCTGAACCGGATCGGAAAACTGAGCTTTAAGAAGCAGACAACGATAATCTTTGTAGTTTTTCTGAAATTTGGTAGACAAGTCAGCAAAAATACGGTTCAGTTCACTGACTGAATATTGCACAGTATCCGCGTCGCCCTTACTTGCAAGACATTTCATGGTGAAGAAATCAAACGCATCCTCAAACTGAAGAAATTTCATATTCACACCCTTCTTGTCGGGATTCTGAATGAAGAAAAGATATTCATTCGGCTCAAAATACGGCTGAAGCTTCTCTGAAAGTGTCCTCACTCTTTTATTTGGAATCTCCACCACATAGCTTTTCCCCGGTTCCACATAGATGTATCCGCGCTGAGCGTCACCGGGAAGAAACACCTGACATTCATTCGTCAGATCAAACTCAAAACGGAAATCGCCCTCCTTGCCAACCTTAGCAGTTGCCACAGATTCCGAACCGTTGAGGATTTTTTCTGTATAGCGTCTCAATTCCAGCGTCTCACCAGCATAGGACTCGTTCTTTCCGGACACAACAATTTTTGCAGCATGAGTAGGACAAACATACAGCAACATCAAAATAAGACCTAATGCACACTTATTCTTTATAAAACGTTCTTGCATCTTCATATACTTGGTTAGGGTCCAAAGATATGATTTTTTGCAAAAGTAATAAATCTTTTTGCTCTACAATTTTGTAAAAGAGATAAATTAAACTAATTTTGAATTGCTAATGGGAACATACTCAAAACAAAACGATAATGGCTATTACATACAACAAAGAGCATTCGAAGATCAAAATGCCAAAGATTAAGAAAAGGGGGGTCTCGGCATGGATCAAAAAAGTAGCAGAACTACATGGGAAAAAAGTGGGAGATTTATCGTATTTGTTTTGTTCCGATGACCATATATTGGAAGTGAATAGAGAATATCTTCAACACGATTATTATACAGATATTATCACATTCGACTATACTGAAGAGGATGTCATCTCCGGTGACATGGTAATCAGTGTCGATACAATCGCGACAAATGCCGAAAAATTTAACACTTCTTTCGAGTCTGAGTTTTTCAGAGTCGTCATTCACGGAGTGTTGCATTTATGCGGTATCAACGACAAAGGTCCAGGAGAGAGAGAGATTATGGAGAAGCATGAGGACGAGGCGCTTGAAGTGGCAAAAAATTTTGAATTAGTGGGTTGAAAAATTAAAGAGAGAAGAGAGATAAAAAGCCACCTATGACACTTGAAACTATCTACATAGCTATATTATCCGGCACAGCATTTGTCTCGCTGGGGTTGGCGTTAACCCTATACAACAGGACAAATATTGTGGCAGACACTTTGCCTTTTAAGATTCTTAGAAGGTCGAAACTGCTTGCTGGAAATATTTCTATGGCAACGACCATCCTCAGTTTAATACTGCTTTCCGTTGACGTCACAAAAGGAGACTCAGGCATAAAATGTATGATGCTTTCCTTCTTCTACCTGATGGGTATACAGTGGGTGTGGATGGTTATTCCTTTGATTGCCCCAGATTTTCTGACTAAAAAGAAGGTAATAAGAGATGCCTCTGTATTCATTTCAAGCACTATTTTGGTAAATCTAATCACAAATGGCATAGGCTACGACAATAAATTTGTCGGCATCACATTTGCTTTCATCTTTATTACACACTGTGGCTTATGGGTTGTGAAATTCGGCAAACTATACAGAAGAGCCATGTTCAATCTGGAAGAAGAGTTTTCCGACTATGTCTTCCTTTACATTGAATGGACTTATGATGCTTCACTGGCAGTTATCGTCTTCTGTCTGAGTGGTGTGCTTCTTTGTTATTCGGAAAAAATGACAATTGCTATTTTCTTCTTTTTTGCAGCATTGGCTTATTTCTACGTCGTACACTCGCTCAACAAATACCAAATCCATGCCGAACGCTTGTATTTTGGACTGAAAAAAACAGAGGAAGAAAAAGCAAAAGAAATTTCCAGGAAAAACAATTTTGTATGCTCTCCATCAATAACTGTAGAGAAGACGGCAAAAACAGAAGAATCCGATAATGTCACATCTTCAAAAATAGAGAAAAATGCTTTTGGTGAAGAATCTCCAATTGCCCAAAGAATAAAAAAATGGATAGACGAGGAGGGATACCTTCAGCCTGGTCTTACCCTTAATGACATAGCAAACAAAATAGGCACAAACCGTACCTATGTATCAGGATTCATCAATACCACTTATCGCAGCACTTTCTTTGAATTCATCGCAAATCTTAGGGTTGAGAAAATAAAGAAGCTGCTTACTGAAAACCCAGACAGAGAGCTTGAATACCTGTCTAACACTTGCGGCTTTTCAAGCAGTAGCCACATGAGCAGCACATTCAAGAAAATCACCGGTGAAACATTGAATGAATTTAGAAAAAGAATCAAAAATTCGATGGAGGAATAGGGCAAATGAATTATAATCCTATATAACAATCGTTACAAGAAAATATGAAAGAAGCCCTACAGATAATTCTAAACCATCTCATACATTTTCTTAAATCCGTCCGCTTTTTTCCAATAGAAGCAGCTGCTTTTATAATCATTTTCGCTCTCGCCGTCACACATACAGCATATGATACACAATTCTTACTGCTCATTTCATGCTGTTTTCTTGCATTTTCTATCAGAACTGCCACACTTCATCCCAATATTGAAAGATTTAGGAGAATTGCCTATTTTTCGATCCTCATACCACTGTTTTCCATTCCATTCATTTCGTTATCAGGAGACGAAAAGATCGTAGCTGGTATATTCATATTATCAGTTGTCCTTCCATTTCTTGCAAAGAATCTAAAAGACCGCAAATCATTTGCCAAACATTTCTTAAGTATTTTGGGAGATATTCTGATAGCCATTCTAATAATTTCACCATCACTAATACTGATCGTCTCTCCATTATACACCAGCGGTAGCCATGCTTTTGCAAAGGTATTAGGACTCATAACTCTCTTTCTGTTCATTGTCGGTATACCTGTAATATTTTTCTTCCGTCAACTAATACCAGGAGAAAAAAGGCCTTTTTCATCGACTTTTTTCTACATTCTTATTAACTTAATACTCTCTCCACTAACTGTTCTGTGCACAATTTGTGTATATCTTTCGGCTATCGCAATATTGTCTGGCTGTGAGATTAACAGCGACACTCCACTAATCTTAATGATAGTTTATTTCATATTGGTGTTTATTGCCAGAAAAGGACATGATGTGACTGGAATACACTTTTTTGACAGGTTCTTTGACAATATCAAATACATCATTATTGTTCCCATCATCGTATATTGGATACTCCTCAAATCATTGCTGACATGCTCCTACGAAGATGGATGGAAATACCTTAATCAATCATGGCTATATTTCTACATTGGAATATTTATGATTGCCGTCGTCTTATTCCTTCTGTTTAAGAAAAAAGATAATAACACCTTTCTTTGGTGGGTAGGACTAATATTCTCAGAGCTTATAATTTTTGTGCCACCCCTGTCACCTGACAAAACAAACGCTCGCCTGTGTATGTGTCAGGTGGATAATTTCCTTGAGAATAACAAATTAATAGATTCTACAGGCCATCTAACCCAAGACACCATTCGTGAAACGGATTTTGACTCTCATGAATTCCATCGATTCAATAATGCCAGAATAACCGTATATTGTAATGATTCAACACTTCTTGCCAATAAAAATCCATACGTTATATACAAAGACTGGCAGGATTATCAGCCAAAACAGAATACGGAAACTGAGGTAGAGATAAAAAAAGACACTATCTTGATTGATTCTATCCACGTCGTATACAATGGTCAAATTATCGGATGGCTTTACACTAGTAAAACTAATGGCGAAAACCTATACATTCCCTTTCATACCGGCTACTGGAGTTCCATACTTGACGTATCATGCGACAATCATGCAAAATGCATTGAGCATAAAGTTTATAACCCAGTTGAAAGAATTGAGAATGTCTGTCACGATTATCATTATTTACAAAGGGGAAATCCCTACCATATCCGTCCTGTCAAATGCGACAAGCAGGAACAAAAGAAAGCTGAAGATAACTTTTGGCAAGACACTACTATTATTTATAGCAGGGTAGAGAAAAAAGCTGAATACATTGGAGGAAAAGAGGCACTTATTCGTGATATTAAAAGCCATATCGTATATCCCCAAAAAGCAAAAGAGGAAATGATGGAAGGAAGAGTGTTCGTCAAATTCGTTGTGAAAAAAGACGGTTCAACATGCAATCATGAAATAGTTAGAGGAGTTAATCCAGACCTTGATCAAGCCGCTTTACAAACAGTAAAAAAATTGGGCAGATGGGAACCTGCAAAAATCAATGGCAAATCCGTGAATTCTTATTTCACGTTGCCAGTTACATTTAGATTAAAAGATGTAGTCCGATAATGTAGACAAGATCTACAACTGGTGTAAGCATGCTTTTATTCTCCAAAATCAATTGGTTGCTGGCATGGAAGCAAAGTGAAGGATTTCCTGTGGTATGGCGACGGGCCAAACTGAGCAATCGCCTCACGGTGAGCTTTGGTCGGATAACCCTTGTTTTTTGCCCATCCATACATTGGATACTCTTCCGCAATCTTCATCATATAATCATCACGGTAGGTTTTCGCCAGAATCGACGCTGCTGCGATAGACAAATACTTACCATCCCCACCTACCACTGTATGATACGGGATCTTTTTGTATGGACGGAATTTATTACCGTCGACAATAATATGTTGTGGCTCTATTCCAAGTGCTTCTATTGCACGATGCATCGACATTATTGAGCATTGAAGGATATTATACTTGTCTATCTCCTCAGGAGTGCAGATTCCTAAAGCCCACGCAACAGCCTTTTCCTCGATAATCGGGCGAAGCTTATAGCGTTGCTTCTCTGTAAGTTGTTTAGAATCGTTGAGTTCATCCAATTGGAAATCAGGAGGAAGGATCACAGCCGCCGCATACACTGGTCCAGCCAACGGTCCACGTCCGGCTTCATCTGTTCCGACTTCTATAACTCCGTCGAGCATATGATGTAATAGAGGCAAATGTTCTTTCATGCTACTTGAAATCTATAGATGTTAGCGAACTCTGTATTAAATTTTGGATTTTGTCCTTTTCACCCACAATCCAGACGATATCACCGACACAGAATCTCGTGTGAATGCTAGGCGACATCGTTGTCTCTCCTTCATGTTCTATTCCTACGACCAAACACTTCGAATTATCCCTGATTCCAGACTCCAATATACTTTTCCCTTCCAACACAGAGCCCTTTTCAATTATCAACTGCTCCACACTGACCTCCTTTTTCTGCATAGGAGTGTCGAACACAGGCTTGCCAAACAGCTTGCCTACAGCAGTCAGCTGATCATCCGTTCCAAGCACAAGAACCTTGTCGAAAGGAAGAATTTTCTCCTTTCCACCGGGGATATTTATTCTCCGTTCACCACGTATGATAGAGACGACATGCACACCACAAACCTGTCGAAGATTAAGTTCAATCAATGTCTTGTCGCAACATTCAGCATTCGCGTCAACAACAAAATCAGCCAAATGAAGGTCATGGGTAGAAAGGCTCTTCGAAAGAACCGCACTTTCAAAAACAGAACTTTTCTCCTCCATATTCTTGCGCATCTCAATCTCACGAATGTTGAGGTTGTAGAAGAACTTTCGCTCAATCTTGATTGACCAATATTTTACCATTCTCGAACGGAATATCAAAAAAACCACACCCATTGCCAAGAATGTAGAAATCCACGGATGTTCACGCAACACACCGTAACAGATCAACGATGCAATTATCGCAACACCGACAACCACTCTAAGCAACGTCAATCCTACCAACGGAGCCCAGTTGCTACGATTGACGGAAAACAAATATTTATATTCGGCCGAATGATTCTTTTTCGCTATTATCGCACGCACAAAAGGCGACACAAGCAGCACACTAACCACCGTCATCACCATATTGATCCAAAAACCTCCGTTCACTTGGGAAATCTTAGGGAAAATGTAAGTCACAAAGACAAGTACAATAGCTATGCTCACAGATCCATATATTCCGACAATCTCAAGAATCTGAGTTAGGAAATTTTTCCAAACACCCATCACGCCCTCAACTTCCTTCTTCGTCTGTGTACGCTCAATCATCGTCCTGAATTTCTCAGGCAATTTAACATTCAGCCATTCCACTACAGGAATTGCCGACTTCATCATAAATGGAGTGATGAAAATTGTCACCACTGACACCGCCACTATGATCGGATAAAGAAACTCATCACACAATTTCAACTGTGTGCCGAGCAATGCGACAATAAACGCAAACTCACCCACCTGCGTAAGGCTGAATCCACATTGTATGGCTGTTCTAAGCGTCGCTCCGGAAAAAAGGACTCCAGACGTTCCTAAGCAGACCTGACCAATTATCACCGCCAAAGAAATAGCTAAGATCTCTTTCCAATACTCCACAAGTATCGACGGGTCTATCATCATACCAACCGACACAAAGAACACAGCCCCAAAGAAATCCTTAATCGGAGTCATCACCTTAGTGATTCTTTCTGCTTCTATTGTCTCCGCAAGTATCGAGCCCATAACAAACGCTCCAAACTCCTCGCTGAATCCGACTGCAGACGCAAAATAAACCATGCCAAGGCATAATCCCGTCGAGACAATAAGAAGAGTCTCATCATTTAGGAATTTTTTTGCTCGTTTCAATATAGACGGAATGAAAAAGATTCCGATTACCAGCCATATAATAAGGAAAAATACCAAACGTAATATTGCAAAAAGGAATTCCGTTCCCTCAAATGCCTGACCAGCAGCAATCGTTGGGAGCAACACCATTATCACGATAGCCGCCAAATCCTCGAAAATCAAAACACCAAGCACCACACTTGCAAAACGGTGACTGCGAAGGTCCAAGTCGTCGAGAGCTTTAAGGATAATGGTTGTGGAGCTCATACATATCATACATCCGAGCATCGCACTATTGGACATGCTCCATCCCAACATCTTTCCGACAGCCAGACCGACCAATATCATACCTGGAATAATTATGGCAGATGCCGACAACGCACTTTTACCTACTTTGGCAACCTTACGAAAACTGAATTCCAATCCTAGGGCAAACAATAAAAAAACGACTCCAATTTTTGCCCACACCTCAACATCAGCGTCGCCAATGATATCCGGAGCAAAAACAAATTGTTTGCTAACTAAAAAACCCGCAACTATATAGCCAAGAATGATAGGCTGCTTCAACCATTTAAAAATAACAGTTGAAATGCTCGCCACAATCATTATGAGTGCCAAATCCGTTATAATAGTTGGAATACCCATTTTATCCCCTAAAACTCAAAAATCAACACAAAAATAAGCTTTTTTAACTTTTGAATGCTATTAAAGTTTGTTAAATATATCGAAATGTTAAATTTAAAACGTTACTTTTGATTAAAACTTTTTAGACAGATGAGAAAAAGTCTCGGAATAGTGTGTTTGACAGGCATCATGGTAATCGCGTTCGTAGGCTTACTTGTGCTTCAGTCGTCGTACATCAAATTGACGGCAAACATGAGAGAAGACCAATTCAACGAGAATGTCCGCATGTGTCTGTTCAGCATCACACAAATTCTTGAAGAGGAGGAGACGATGCGATTCTTGGCTGAAAACATCGAATCAGAATTGCAAGAACGAGACACCAGCCAAATAACTTTTTTTTCTGACGATCATAAAAAGTTGCAAGCGATCTTTAAATTTTCCGAGTTTAATGCAGACAATGATAAAAGTTGTGTGCGCATAAAGCCGAAAGTGTACCTTCAGACAGCCAGTGGCAAAAACACTTTGCAAGGGACATCGCACCTGCTGCAAAAAAAGTTGCGCGACAGGTTCAACCACGAACGTCAGTTTCTTGACAACGTATTGCTTCGTCTGTTGGGTGAAAACTATTCGCGTCATATATCTGAACGAATCGACTTCAACCACCTGACAGAGCTATTGGACAAAGAGATGCAACAACGAGGCCTCGACTTACCACACTACGTGGCAGTCTACTCAAGTGACGGTGTCGAAGTGTATAGTTCCAAAGGGTTCAACGGAGACAATGTGGAAAACACGTATAGCCAGGCTCTGTTTGTGAACGACCCGTATCCCACTGGCAACTACATGAAAGTGTACTTCCCGACAAAAAACAAATATGTCTACAACACAATAAGGCTTGTGCTACCGACTACAGTCATCTTCTTTCTTCTTTTGCTTATCTTCATTTCCTCACTTATGATGATTTCAAGGGAAAAAAGACTGACACAGATGCGAACCGATTTCATGAACAACATGACACATGAGCTAAAAACTCCTGTATCATCAATCTCCCTGGCATCACAAATGCTAAGCGACGAGAGTATACCAAAAACGCCACGCATGCTTGCACACCTCAGCAAAACGATTAGCGATGAGACACAGCGTCTTACACAGCAAATCGAGAAAGTTTTGCAGATGTCAATCCTGGAGAAAGAAAGTTCCGCGCTTAAACTTAAAGAAATAGATGTCAACGAGTTGATTCTAAAAGTGACGTCCAACTTTATGATTAAAGTCAAGGATAAAGGAGGAGACATCGACACAACATTAGATGCTAATTATCCGTTTGTATTGGCAGATGAAGTGCATTTCACAAACATCATCTACAATCTAATGGACAATGCCCTTAAATATACAGAAGCTATCCCGCATCTTGAGGTAAACACTGCAGATGATGAGACACATGTCATCATAACAGTGAAAGATAACGGAATAGGAATAAAGCCAGAAGACAAGGAAAAAATATTTGACAAGTTTTTCCGCGTCTCTACAGGAAACGTACATAATGTAAAAGGATTCGGTCTTGGTTTGGCTTATGTGAAAAAGGTTGTTACTGACCACAAAGGAACGATAACATGCGACAGCATATTCGGAGAGGGAACAACATTCACAATCCGCATACCAAAGATCGAAGAAAAACAAAATAAAGAGTATTAACGTAATATATTACGATTATGAGCGACAAGAAAAACACCACAAGAATTCTTCTATGTGAAGATGACGAAAATCTTGGTTTGCTTCTTTGCGAATATTTGGAGGCAAAGGGCTATGAGGTGGTTTTGAAGAAAGACGGTGCAGCCGGCTACCAGTCCTTTTCAGAACAATATTTCGACATCTGCGTGCTTGATGTGATGATGCCAATCAAGGACGGATTCACATTGGCCAAAGAAATCAGAGCCACAAATACGACTGTGCCAATCATCTTCCTTACAGCAAAGACACTGAAAGAAGATATCTTGGAAGGATTCCATATCGGTGCCGACGACTACATTACAAAGCCATTCAGCATGGAAGAGCTTCTTCTTCGTATTGAGGCTGTATTGCGTCGTGCTGGTGCAAAACGTCCTACAGAAGACGCGACATACAAATTTGGAAAATTCATTTTCGACACCAACAAACAGACTCTTACAATAAATGGCATTGAAGATAAGTTGACTACAAAAGAAAGTGATTTGCTCGCCCTTCTTTGCGCAAACTCAAATGAAATTCTTGAGCGCAACATGGCATTGAAGACTATCTGGGAGGAAGACAGCTACTTCAACGCAAGAAGTATGGATGTCTACATCACTAAATTGAGAAAACGTTTGAAAGATGATCCAGAAGTAGAGATTATCAACGTTCACGGAAAAGGATACAAACTTGTATTTCCACAAGACAGTTAATAATCATAGCTAAATATTTTGGAAAAGACGGCGATTTCACCGTCTTTTTCAGATTTTTTTGACACAGTAGAGCATACAGACACAGTGGAATACTTTCTTTTGATAGTATGTGCATGCGGTGCAGGATTTGTGCAACGCACAGTAGGATTTGGATTTGGAATTTTTCTGATACCATTGCTTTTCTTGCTTGGTGTGATGGGAGGAGACTACAAAAGCATTGTCTCGCTATCTTCAATGATGGCAGCGACATTAAGCCTGATAACTGTCTGGGATCTTCGCAAATCTCTTGATTGGCGTTTCATTTGGCCACTTCTGATAGTTTTTTTACCCACAAGTACATTCTTCTCTTACGTGATGTTTGGCACAGATGCGTCATGGCTAAAAATAATTTTGGGAATCACACTGATTCTATTGTCGATCTATTTTACCTTTTTCAAAAAAGACGGCATTAAAATCAAACCCAACTGGTTCAACACCATCAGTTTGGGGAGTCTGAGTGGATTGATGGGCGGATTATTCTCAATGCAGGGGCCGCCAGTTGTCTATTATTACCTTTCGACACAAAAGACAAAAGAAGAATATATGGCACAAACACAGTGTTTTTTTCTTTTAGGTAATCTTTGGATGACCATCCTACGTGCGGGAGAAGGAATAATCACAGCAGAAGTTGGCAAAAGCTATCTTATTGCAATAGCAGGTTGTCTGGCAGGCATGTGGATAGGCGCTCGCGTCTACAACAAAATGAATAACGGACTACTGCTCAAAGTGATTTATATCTTTTTGGCATACAGCGGTGTGAGTATGATTATAGGCCAATAGTTGGATAATCGAAATTGAAAAACTATTTTTGCAGTATAATAGGGAATACCGACAAACATATAAAGATGCAAAAGGAGTTGTCCATAATATATGTTAACTATAACACTGCCGACCAAGTGATGAAGTCGGTAGAGAGTGTGCGTCGTCACACAAAAGGTATCGACTATGAAATAATCGTTGCCGACAACAACTCCCAAAACGACACAAATCTACAAACACTAATTGACGATGAAGCTGTCAAAGTAGTAAGACTAAACGACAACTATGGATTTGGCAAGGCCAACAACGCTGGGGTAAAGGAAAGTACAGGTGAATATATTTTTCTGTTGAATCCCGACACAATATGCCACGACAATTCCATCAAAATCCTGCTTGACTGCCTCAAAGCCGACAAAGCAATAGGTGTGATTGGTCCGAATCTTATTAATGCGCAATCAACCCCTACTCACTCTTTCAGAAGAGCTGGCGACGGAATCATAACCGAACTCAATTTCTCATTGTTCGGATTGCCATATAAAGCACTTTATGGCAACAACTTTGAATTCAACCACAGCGGCAAACAGATAGACGTGGCTTATACATGTGGAGCAGCGATGATGATGAGACGAGAGACCTTTGAAAAAATTGGAGGATTTGACGAATCCTTTTTCATGTACTACGAAGACCAAGATCTCTGCAACAGGATCAAGAAAACAACAGGATTGAGAATTGTCAATGAACCCACAGCGATAATACAACATCTAGAGGGGACAAGCATTAGTCTGAACTCAAGAAGAGAGAAATATATTATACAAAGCAGAAAAAAATATTTTCTTAAGACAATGCCAAAATGGCATTTCAGAGTGGCAAATATTTTGACAAAATTCTTCCTTTTGATCGGAGAATTTACATATACATTATGTGGCAAAAAAGAGTTGGCAGAAAAATACTCGTGCCGCAAAAATTTGATTTCAGAATATGAATAATAAGACTCTATATATAAACGGACTTTTTTTAGCTCAAAAGGCGACTGGAGTTCAGGTTGTGTCTTACGAGATGTGCCAATCTTTACATAAGCTAGGATGGCATGTCGTGTGCTTTATGCCAGACGTAAATATAGAAGAAGGATATAATCCAGATTTTGAAGTCGTGAAACTAGCAGGCCATAAAGGACACATTTGGGAACAGACCACCCTGCGCCGACATCTGAAAAAAATTGGCAGTCCGCTGTTCATCAACCTATTCGGACTTGGAGTTATAGGTTACAAAAACCAAATTGTCACTGTACATGACATTGCATATAGTGTTAATAAAGAATGGTTCAGTTTCAGTTATCGCACATGCTATAGTATGTTTCTTCCCATACTGACACGCCAAGCAAGACTGGTGCTTACAGTAAGTGAATTTTCTAAAAAAGAAATCATCAAAGAATTCTCAATTCCATCAGATAAAATTTTCATTTTTTCACCAGCTCCGAAATCCCGTCCTCACACGGACACAGATGCCGGAATTGACGGCAAATATGTCATCGCCGTATCTAGCATGGACCCACGCAAGAATTTCAAGACATTAGTGGAAGCCTACAAAAAACGCCCAGACGATGGAGTAAAACTAATTGTTGTTGGAGGAGCGGCAAAAATCTATGGAGAGACAAATATTCACAATACAGAAGAAAGAATAAAATTTCTTGGCAGAGTCTCGGACGAACGTTTGGAAGCCTTATATAGAAATGCATCTCTTTACGTATGCACTTCATTGTATGAAGGTTTCGGGATACCCGCACTTGAAGCCATGCAATATGGATGTCCAGTTGCAGTAAGTGATATAGAAATATTCCATGAAGTATTGGGTGACAATGCCGTCTACTTCAATCCCAATGATACAAAAGACATTGCAGAAAAAATATCTTTCGCTCTATCAAAGAATTACGATGAAAACGACAGAAATACATTAATAGAGCACTCAAAAAAATACAATATGGATTTTTCTGCAAAAAAACTGTCAGAAAAATTGGATGCCCTTTTAGAGAAAAGTTGAAAAAATCACCATTTTTTGGGATAAAAATACTACTTTTGTCGAAATTTTAAATTCGGGGGATTCCAAAGCGAAAATGACAACTGAGAAAACAGATTTCTACAAAAAAAGAGACACGATTATAGGCGTTTTTCACGCTCTGTCATCGTTGTTTTTTCGCATACACTCAAAACTAGCTGTTTCGAGAATTGCCCCCTCAATCATTTTAATCTTGTTTTTCCCAATTATGTCATGCACGAACAGCAATCCAACAATTGGTGACAAGAATTCAGATTTGCTCATTTCAAAAACAGATACCATTAAAAACACAAAACGAATTCATCAAATAATCTACGGTATAGATGTAGACACTTTGGATCACGACAGATATTCACTCAAACATGGAGAGAACCTTTCGGACATATTGACACGATACAATATAGACAAAAAACATATAGCAAAATGTGATTCTGCAATTAGCAAAGTGTTCGATATTAGAAAGTTACGTGCAGGCAACAATTATTGTGTAATCACAGAGCAAGATTCCCTACATACGTTGCGACATTTGATCTACGAAATAAGTCCTGTTGAGTATTTTGTATTATCAATCAACGAAGGTCATGTCACATCTGTAAAAAACAGACACAAAGTAGTAGAAAGAGAAAGAGTTGCAGAAGGTGTCATCGAAACATCTCTTTGGAACGCAGTGGTAGGACAAGGATTACAATGGGAATTGGCCATGAAATTATCCGACATTTATGCATGGAATATCGATTTTTTCGGGCTCCAAAAAGGAGATATGTTCAAAGCCAAATATACGGAACGATGGGTCGACACCACATTTGTTGGCATCGACTCAATAAAATGTGCAATGTTCTATCACGACAATCATGAATACCACGCTATCCCATTTGATATTAATGGAAAGACGGAATATTTTGACAACGATGGCAACAGCCTGCGTAAAGCCTTTTTGAAAGCTCCGTTAAAATATTCACGAATCAGCTCAAAATTCACTCACTCTCGATTCCATCCCGTGCTTAAGATTCGTCGTCCGCACCACGGAGTCGACTATGCAGCGCCCAAAGGGACTCCTGTTATGAGTATCGGAGACGGAAAAGTAGTGGCAAAAGGGTGGGACAAAAAAGGTGGAGGCAAATACATCAGGATCCAACACAATTCGGTGTACAGCACCGTATATATGCACCTAAACGGTTTTGCCAAAGGAATTTCACAAGGCAGCAATATAAAACAGAGCGATTTAATCGGATATGTTGGCAGCACAGGTACCGCTACAGGACCACATCTTGACTTTAGAGTCTACAAAAATGGCCGACCTATAGACCCTTTAAAACTGGAAAGTCCATCCGTTGAACCTGTACCGTCCGATAGTATGGCAAAATTTACAGTAAAAAGAGATTTTTTATTGAAAGATTTAAGAGTTGATTAAAAATGTATATTAATATAGACATATTGAAAGATGACGTAAAATATGGAAAATTCGATCAGATAATTGATCTTCTTTTCTGTATCTCTTCCGTAATATTCGCCTTTGCCATACCTTTCCAATTCAAATTTACTCCTTGGATTGCACATTGGTTCTTTGCCGTCTTAATATTTAAGATTTACTACGTAATGCGTGGGAAAGAAAGAATCATAACTATCGACCTTAAAGACTCAATTGCTATACTCTCTTTGGGACTGTTTGGAGTGTGGGCTCTACTCAGTACATTTTGGAGTCTGAACCCTGAACATACCCATAAACTGGCTATTAATTGGTTGTCTCCATTATTAATAATCCCCGGCATTTATATTTTTTCTAGCAAAAGACTACCCATCACTTTGATGATGAAATCTTTTGTTTGCGGATGTACCGCCTTAATTATTTACGCTCTAACAGATTTGACAGAAACAGCTCTAAATGGCGACATAAGATTCTACATATGTGCTCGTCTTGAAATTATGAGACACATAGAATCCGTGACATACCATCATATCTATCTTGGTTTTATCATTGCCGTTTCCCTTTTCATATCTTTCAAATTCCTCTTTGACTCCAAGACTTCTGTTTGGGAAAAACTATTTTACATAATACACTCTATTCTTGCTTTATTCCTGTTAGCAATTGACAATTCACGTATTGTCACGCTAGCTATTTTCATATCTGTACTTTTATTTTTCTTCTGCCAAATAAACAAAAATAAGAAACTAGTGCTTTTATTATTGGTAATAATCGCCATTCTTTTTGTTACCTTTATCGTGTTCCCAACACGATTAGGAGAAACCGTAATAATGATTGCAGAAAGTGGAAACGCTGATGACCCTAGATTTCATATATGGAAAGCTCTATCAACTGGTCTTAAAGATGTTCCATTCTTAGGTTATGGATATTCAGCAGTAGATGACATTTATGCTGATTTATTCAAAAAGAATGAATGTTGGTTTGCATTAAACTGCCATTATTCCACACACAATCAATTAATGGAAGCTTTCTTCACTCTTGGCTATATCGGGCTAACACTTATTGTAATGTTTTTAGTTGGAATAGGAATACTACTCAAAAAATACAAATCCATGTTATTAGCATCAATGTTCATTCTTCTTTTGGTGTCTATGACTTTTGAGATTCCTTTCTGTTATGGTTTTGCTATCCCACTACTGATTTCCTGGTTTACATTCTGTCATTCTAGCAAAACCGATATACATTGTGCTTTGCCAAATTATTTTTTCGTAATTCCCGCACTTGTCACAATAATCTTCACTGTAATAATAGCTACTGATTCTTACAAATCAGTAAAAAAATATTCGTCAAAAGGTCAAATTGAAACTACAGACTACAGCAAAAGAAAATTCACAAAAAAAGGATTAAAAAAGAACCACATCACAGACGAAAACATTGACATGATCATATGCAAAGGAGAAAGTGGAACTATTTATACTTTTAAAGACTTAGCCCTAGACATCAGAGACTACGCCTATACAAATACCACCGACACCCTTGTTTTTAGCACAGATTACTTTATCTCTGAAGATTTTAGCGCCGAGAAAATTTCATTGGTTGCTCAACAATTTTTCACAAACAAAATGAAATGTGAAAAAGAATTGAATTTGAGTGAAAGAGGAGTTTGGACATCTGACTCCTTAATCATCTTCCCTACATATACAAAACTCGTAAATTTAAAAACTAATCAGGTAGAAATAAGACCAACCAAAGCATCCACTAGCAGAGTTTCTATCCAGACAGAGCTTAACAATGCAAAAACATTCAATGATATGAAAGGATATGCTCTGTTTAGAAACATGAAGATTGAACCTCTACATAAGCCTCACAATGATAATGATAGAGAAGAGTGACATAGCTATTGTCGTACCGATTTACAAACTGCCCCTTTCTCCAGACGACAGGATTTGCTTAAATCAGCTTTTCAAAGTGATGACTGGATACGACATTTATGCAGTATATCCAGAAAATCTTGACATAACTGACATGTGTAGAGAATATCCTCTATTTATAAAACATCCAATGGAGAGTTCTCATTTCAGCAGTTTACGGTCTTATAATAAACTTGTTTTGTCAAGTTCTTTTTACGATGCTTTCTCTAATTACAAATATATCCTGATTAATCAGCTAGATACCTATATCTTTAAAGACGAGCTTTGTCGATGGGCAAATTCAGGATTCGACTACGTCGGCGCCCCGTTTGTGCCTGATAAAGATAAATATTGGAGCCCTTTGAGACGACTATGGTGCAGATTAAATTTCTATCTTTGTCGTTATAAAGGAACAGATCCTCATCACAGCCAATGGTACCAGGTGGGTAATGGAGGTCTTTGCCTAAGAAATGTGAGCAAATTCCAAAACATAACAAAAAAATACAAACTACAGATTGAGGATGATTTGTCCGATGAAAAGGACTTTTATCCAGAAGATCTTTGGCTTGCTTTTGAGCTTAAAGATCATGACAGGCTAAAAACTCCGGATTGGGAAACAGCATTACATTTCAGTATTGAATGTTCTCCACAAAAATGTATGGATATAATAGGAAATAAACTTCCTTTTGGAACCCATGCATGGACATTAGATAAACATAGACCATTTTGGGAAAATTATATAAAATAGGATAGGAAATGAAAAAGGAGATACTTATTGATCTTATGGATCTTGATGAGCACTCAGGCTTTGGGGAAATTGAAAGAATGTATGCCAACATTTTTTCTAAGATTGACATACCCGATATGCACTTCAATTTTCTTGTCAGAGACAAACAAATGAATACTTATGGAGAAAAAGTGGGATATCTAAAACACAGATCCATCTATAAAGTATTTCCTTTCTTTATTCGTCGTTTCGATCTTTGGCACTCTGTGCACCAGCTATATCGTGAGTGTCCACGCAATAAATCTACAAAACGCATTCTCACTATACACGACCTCAACTTTCTTTACGAGAAAAATGAGAAGAAAGCAAAAAAATATTTGAATGCTGTCTGCAAAAAAATTAATAATGCACACCATTTGGTTGCCATTTCTAACTTTGCCAAATCTGAAGTGCTCAAAAATTGCAAGGTAGAGGAAAATAAACCTTTTGACGTGATACTTAACGGTGTGCGTGATACTAGCAACGACAACAGGACAAAACCTTCTTTCATCAAACCAAATAGGAAATTCTTATGTGCAGTTGGTGCCGTCAGGGAGAAAAAAAACATCCATGTCCTTTTAGATATGATGAAACACCTGCCAGAATATGAACTGTATGTATGCGGAAGCACAACAGGAGAATATCCGCAAAAACTCAAGGACAGAGTAAAAAACGAGAAAATTGACAACGTTACAATCACCGGCATAATTACAGACGAGGAAAAAAACTGGCTGTACGCAAATATGGAAGCTTTGGCATTTCCTAGCCGTCTAGAAGGATTCGGCCTGCCAATCATTGAGGCTATGCATTTCAAAAAAGCTGTATTTTCATCGCCTTATTCCTCTCTTCCAGAAATCTGTTCTACTCACGCCTATGTGTGGAAAGAGCTTGAACCAGAATATATGGCGACATTGGTCCGCGAAAAGATCTCTGAATTTTACGCAGATTCAAGCCGCGCAGAGGCAGAAAAGGAGTATGCCAACTCATACTCTTATGAGCGTCATATAAAGGCTTATATAGCCCTTTATAGAAAAATGTTGGGCTTGCCAGAGATGGAAATAAATTTATAAAAAATCGGGCAGGTTTTTAGACCTGCCCATACCATTATAATTCTTTGTCTTTACTCTCTTTTACGTCTCTGAATAACAGCAAGCTCGTTGAGAGCGAATTCCTTTGAATCTTCCACATCAAGAAGTTTTTTCAAAATTGACTCTGCCCTTCCATACTCTCCCATATCAACCAAAACATACGAACGTCGACGCTGCAGAAAATGATAATGAGCTATCATACGTTCATTGCCATCAAACTGGCTTCGATTCTCCTCAAACTTTTGAATAACATTGTCCAGAAGCGATAATGTACGGAAATCTCCACGATTCACCAGACAATTGATATATTCTTCATGATCGACGATTCTGTCGAGACCCACACGAGATACATCAAGATAGAAATAGGCCATTTCAGGATTGTCCAAATCGAGATAGCAATATCCTATTAGAAAGGCGACATGGTAGAATAGCCATCTTTCATTCTCTCCCTTATCCATATGCCGTGATTTCTCCATCAGTTCATACGAATGCTTAAAATATGAAAGAGCATCAAGTGTACGCTTGGCATCACAATACTTGTTTGCCCAATACAACTCATATCCTATCACACTGTTTTCACTGAAGAATATCGCACGCTGAGCATCTGTTAGTTCGTCTTCTTTTCCAGACATGACTTTATCCTCGGCATCTGCCTGCATAAACACGAATTCATCGATTTTTTCTTTGCTTGTGCGAGTATCAACACCCAGCAAAAGTGTATGTGCCTGCATCTCTGATTCAACAGAATGTTTCGCTGTCTCTCCCTGTGGAGGAAGCAGAGAAGATGCTCGAACAAGAACAACATCCTTCGTCTCCGACTCTACTCTAAGATGAATCGTAAGGATATTGCCAAAAGAATTATCGCCTTCATCGCTTTTCAAGTAGACGAGAATAGTCGCAGTCATACGTGATACCTCAACCTTTCCGTCTTCAGAATAATCCACCACAGGTGATAATATCAGTTTTTTCTTGATTTCATCAATGTTTTCTACCCTCTGCACGTCGTCTCCAATAATCTCAAGCATAGCCACCGAATCAAGATAAATATCATATATCTCTTTCAAATACGACTCCAACGTAACATATGGCTCGACTGTATATTTTCCACGCTTAAACGGATTCTGAGTGTCGTGCGACAGTTCTTTTTCTCTAAGCAATTGCGTCTTCCTATAATTGCATAGTTTGGCATATTCGTCGTCACTCTGCTCATCTATCTCCGCCTCATTCATATACTCCTTTAATTTGTCTACACCATGACGACTTGAACGGAAAATCTCAGCAAAAATAGACTGAAGAAACTCTTTATAGTCAGGCAATGTAGTGAATAGTGGTACTGTTGAAATAATGTCCAAATGAACGGAATCATCTGTCGTCCCGGCAATAAACTTGACAGGATGAAGGTAACCATTCAATTTGTTGCATACCTCCGCATAAAGCGATGCATACTCCAAATTATCAGAAGCGATGCCAGGAAAGATAATATGAGAAAAAGGGACACCGTTATAGACATATGTCACGAAATGGCCTCCCTGATATTCATATTCAAAAATAGAACCATCCTTTTCATCCATTTTTTCTGTTTTATACTCAATGGGAAAAGAATTCAATATATTAGAAAAAATCTGAACTGAGGTTAGATTTTCTTGGTCTTTTGAATTATCATTTGTCTTGTCACCTGAATCACTGGAAAATACACTCTTTACTTTATCGAAGATACTCATAAACGTACTGGTTGGTATAAACTTAAAAAGTCGGCACAAAAAAGTGCCGACATATTTCAATTCTTGATTTTACTTGATCTGACTGTATGGCAACTTTGCAATTGCATCAGCAACTTTATCAATTCCTTGTTCCAGCATACCACCAATCATACTCTTCAGCATAAAGTTCAGGTCGACTTTAAGGGTTAGTCTGATTGCAGACTGTGTAGGGTTAACCTCCTTGATCTGAGCCCACATCTTGAAAGCCATCGGCGAATTGACCGATTCGTAAACAATCGTATTGTTTGGCTCACGCGATGTAATCTTTACAGATGCTGATCCGAATGGGGAAACAGAAAATGAACAAGTATCAGTAGTTGTCTGAAGGTCTTGCACTTTGCTTTCAATCTTGCTCTTGATGCGTTGGATATTATTCATATCACTCAACACCTTGAACACTTGTTCCGCAGAACCTTGAGCTGCCTTTACTCCACTAACGTATGACTCCATATATTTAAATCTTCCAGTTTGCTGGATCTTTTCTCCACTCCTGCAATGTAGCGCGGTCAGACTCTGTGATATAGTCAGTGTCAACCAAGTGAGACAACACAGCTTCATAGTTAGACAAAGTAGTAAGCTTTACACCTGCCTCCTGGAATTTCTGCTCTGCGATAGGGAATCCGTAAGTGAAGATTGCGACCATTCCTACAACCTCACATCCATCCTTACGCAACGCCTCAACAGCCTTCAATGAGCTTCCTCCAGTAGAAATCAAATCCTCAACCACTACAACTTTCTGTCCTGGCTTGATATCTCCCTCGATAAGGTTTTCCAAACCGTGATCTTTCGGAGCCGAACGAACATAAACGAATGGCAGACCTAACTCATCTGCGACCATCGCTCCCTGCGCGATTGCTCCTGTTGCCACACCTGCGACTACATCCACTTCGTCGTATGTCTCACGGATAATTCTTGCGATTTCTATCTTGATTAGTGTACGTACATCAGGATAAGACAATGTCTTTCTGTTGTCGCAGTATATTGGGGATTTCCATCCACTTGCCCATGTAAATGGATTAGATGGTTGTACCTTGATCGCTTTTACCTTCAAAAGCTTTTCAGCCACCAAATTTTCAACGCTCTTCATAATTCTCACTATTTTTTACAATTTATGATACAAAGGTAGTAAATTGCTTTTTTTATAATAAACATCCTGCTCTATTTTTTTATTGCTATGCAACACAAAATATTGAAATCACAGATAGATAAAAAGGAAGACGCAAATGATTTTTTGCATCTTCCTATTATTTTACTAAATCTGTTTAGAAAGCCATCAAAACCAATCTAAACCAAAGTATTTCTTTACTAATGACTTAAACCATAACATAAGTCCTGTTGTGACCTTTACAGTCATCTTCATCTCCTTACGGACTCCTCCTTTTTCTATTATGAAGTTCCCATAATAGACATCTATATCTATATCGTTCAAGCTAAATCGCTTTCCTTTACTTTTCTCTTCCACTTGAAATCCTTTTTCATTCAACTGGGTCTCAAGCTTTTTATAATCCTCTTTGGATGCATTTACATATGTTACCGTCAAATTAAGTGGTTCCTTACATTCTGATGATGTAAACAAAAAGTCGGCATCCATCTCTGATGAGTATTTGTCGTAACACAACCATACATCAGGCATCCCCAAAAGAAACTGTTCTAATGCATATGTGATAGGCATACGTACATTGTTCATGCTGTATGGCAAACACAAATCAGATAACGAGCGACATGTTCCCCTGTACATCATCGGAGCATACACAACCGCATTAAACGTCGCATCCTTTTTCACACTATCTTTTTCCGTGTAACCAGCAGACGTTATCTTCAACTGTACTTTGTCACCTACTTTTTTCTTTTCCACACGGGCGCTAGTGGAAAAATAACCCTGTTTTGCCAATGTGATCTCAGCATCATATGATGATGAATCTTCTTTATAATTCAACAGTTTTATCTTCAAATCTTTGTTGAATTCTACTGAAAAATATTTTCCTGAATCAACATAGCATGTATAATCACAATCGTCATATTCGAAGGTTTCATTCTTTCCATCAATGCTAAGAGACGGTTGCTCTCGCTTTATCAACTCGATATAGCAGGCCGATACGGTTCCTACATTTGTCTCTTTCTCTCCCGAGTATGTGAATTCGTGAATGACCTTCTGTCCGTCAGGTGACGATATATAAAGCACAGGAGATACACAACCAACCGGCAATCGCAAATTAAATTCTCCATTCTTTTTACATATTGTCATTCCTGTTGAACCTGGAGTCCCTTCTGAATCGACATATTTGCAGTATACAACAAAATTGTAACTGTCGCTACATGTATTCGCAATTTTACCTTTTATTACAGGCAATGATGGCAATGTAATGTCTTGCGTAAAAGAGGTATTACCAGGTTGACCGGGGACTTTCACACTCACCTCTGGAGAATAGTTGTTGTAATCCGCACTCTTTACCTTAATATTCACATCTGTATCACAAGGGATACGAACACTATAAGATCCATCAGGAAGTGTAATTGCACTAACCTGCTCTATTATTAAACGAAGACCTGAAATAGGATTACCATCCGCATCCTTCACTTTTCCTTTTAATACTACAAACTGTTTGGGATCGTCAAGGTTAACCCATGAGAAATGGCCTACAGAACCGATATAAACATCTCCCTGACGAACTGCCAAACCGCTCTGTTCCCAAACTCCATTATCTTCATTAAACGACCATAACGGCATCTCGTTTGGTGCTTTATTTTCCATACCTGCGGGAATTGGAAAAGTAAGTTCAGACTGAGTTCCTTTTTTAAGTTGCAGTTTTCCACCATTAGCATCTGTCATCACAACATCAACCATTCCATAAGAAACCAATGCAACTTCAGATCCTGATGTATCCTTTGCCGCCAAGTCTCCACCAGGCATTGTTGCCGCAAAATGCTCTGCGTTAGGATCCAAATAAAGCATCTTGAAGTCGACTTTTCCCGTATATGGTGATCCGTCAGATTTAACCAAACTATTTTTTGGAATATTGACAGTCATCTTGCCTACAGAGACACTTCCACCTTTCTGAGAATTGAAAGATGAAGCATTGCTGACTCCTTCCTTCTTAGTTGGAAGCATCATCACCTCGACCATTTCGGCTTGATCACAAAAGGCAGAACGAACAACATTAAAATAATTAGGATGCGAAAAACTTACAATAAATCTGTTATCGACTTGGGAAATATGTTCTATGCAAAAAACACCATTTTCATCGGTTTTTACAGACACGTTAGCAGAAGTAACAACCACATCCTGAAGCGGATTTCCTAAATCATCACGAACAATTCCCGAAAGATGATTGATCTTTCCATCCTTAGCACACGAAAACAAAACAACACTCGTCAGTGCAACAAGTGTAAAATTCAATAAAAATTTTAATACTTTTTTCATCTTATTTTTATGACAATATCAACTATTCGAAATTTTAACACCTTCAATTTTTCCGAACTCTTTCCAATAATCAGGATAAGATTTTGATACGACCTCTGGTTCATTCACAACAAACGGTGCATGACGTAGGACTATAGGAGCAAACGCCATTGCCATTCGGTGGTCTTTATATGTGTCGACGGAAATATTGGCGTCTTCATCGCATTTTTCACCATTCCACTCCAGTGCTCCCTCCTCTGGCTCCGTAAGAATATATCCAAACTTTTTTAATTCCTGTTGTAGCGCAAGTATTCTGTTTGTCTCCTTTATCTTCAGACTTTTCAAACCTGTGAACCTAAATTTGCGGTTCAAGACACAACATGTGACTACAACTGTCTGCGCCAAATCAGGACAGTCAATAAAATTCCACTCAAATACACCTGTCTCTTCCCTGACCTCTGTCTTACGCAATTTGACACCTCCATCTGCAAACTCTGTGGAAACGCCTAGATGTGAGAAGATGTCTCCTAACACTCCGTCGCCCTGCATTGTCTTTTCAAAAAGAGCAGGAAGGAAAATTTCGTCGACATCCGCCAAAGCCGCAATTTGAAACCAATATGATGCTCCCGTCCAGTCGGATTCCACAATGTAATCAATCGGTTTATATTTTGTAGGCTTTACTTCTATTATATTTCCAGAAAAGGAAGCGTCCGCTCCAAACTGGTTCATAATCCACAAAGTAAGATTGATATATGGGACTGACGCTACTCCATTCAACAGATGAATACGCAACCCCTTCTTCAGCATCGGTGCGATCATCATCAGAGCAGAAATATATTGGCTACTCACACTTCCGTCTATCTCAACATCTCCCCCTTTTATCTCTTTTCCACGTATTTTCAATGGAGGAAACCCTTCATTCTCCGCATACTCTATATCAGCACCTATCGAACGCAATGCATCGACAAGAATCTGTATTGGGCGTTCTTTCATACGCTGAGAGCCTGTTATTATCCACTCTCCGGGCTTAATGCTCAAATAGGCGGTAAGAAATCGCATCGATGTGCCGGCAGCTCCAATATCAACAAGATGAGAATCAGAAGTCAACGCCTTAACCATCACGTCAGTGTCGTCACACTTGGCAAGATTGGCTACACTCTTGTCGCTTCCAGAAAGAGCATTGATAATAAGCACACGATTGCTGATACTTTTCGATGCTGGCAACTCAAATCTGCCTGAAATCTTTCCTTTATGATTATATTCTATCTTATAACTCATTTGTTTGAACCCTTATGCTAAGCCTACCGTCTCCCTATAGAAATCAAGTGAATCAAGAATATCTTTTTTGGAAACAGCAACATTTATCTCGATTTCACCGATGTTTTTAAGCAAAGAGAAGAGGATTCTTCCGTCTCCTTCATTCTTTTTGTCATGTGTCATCAAATCATAAAGATGATCATAGATATCACATTTTATAGGCAATGCCCCATAATTTTCCTTAATCATCCTTACAGCCGTAGACAAGGTTTCCTTTGGAAAACCGAGAAGTTTATACGACAGATAAAGTTCAGAAATCATTCCCCATGCCACTGCATAGCCATGAAGCACTGGTTTGCCCATCTCCATCGCATAGCTTTCAAAAGCATGTCCGACGGTATGTCCGAAATTCAAGACTTTACGCAAGCCCTTCTCTGTAGGGTCGATTTCAACAACTTTTTCCTTTACTGATATTGACTCAAGAAGCAATTCCGACAAACGATTATAGTCTACATTATCCAAATCAAAAGAGAGAATATGTTTCCATATCTCAGTGTTGGAAATCAGGCCATGTTTGATCATCTCAGCATAGCCAGAACGAAGATTCTCAGCATCTAATGTACGGAAGAAATCAGCATTGATCACCACACTCTTGCTAGAGTTGATGACACCTATCTCATTTTTCAATCCACCGAAATTGATACCCGTCTTACCACCGACCGCTGCATCCACAGCGCCAAGCAAAGTTGTGGGAACATTTACATATTCCATACCTCTTTTGAATGTTGACGCAGCAAAGCCACCCAAATCCGTCACCATTCCACCGCCTAAATTAATCATAAGCGACTTTCGTGTGGCTCCATTCTTCTGCAAAGAAGTCCAAACGCTTGCAAGACTTTCTAAAGATTTATGATCATCGTTAGCCTTGATTTCTATCACCGTCACCTTGCTGAAAAAATCATCTTCCATAAGCAATGGCAAACACAACTTGCGAGTATTCTCGTCTACCAAAAAGAAAACTCCATTAACAGCTCGTCCGTCGCACTCCTTGCGCAAATCCTCGACAAGGTGCTTTGTGATATATACTTTTTGATTCATCTTTTGGAATTATCTATGTTTAATCTTCATCTTCCGACTCGAGATATTCCTTAATTGATTTTCTCTTGTCAAAGAAACCTAAAATGATGAAAGCGATAACATAAGCTATAGCTCCATAAATCAATGACAATGTCAAAACTTTCGGAGATGTTGAAGTAATTGCAAAATCACGGTTGAAGTATACACTGGCAACCTTTTTCTGCAGCTCAATCTCACAGTCAAAACTCTTATTCTTCAATTTTAGGATATCATCATGAAACAACTGACGGTTACTCTCCGACACGATCATCGGACCATCAATCTGCATTGTCTTTTTTCTGTATGCCTCAGAGAAATATTCCTGTCGACGCAAAGAATCAAGCACTCCCGCCTCAGCATCATACTGAACAATCATCTTCTTAAGCATCTCTTGTCTAGAATCATAATTTCTCTTCACCTCCTCATTTGTCGAAAGATAATGAACCAATCCATTTTTAATTGTATCGACAACTGGCAGTTCAGAAGTTACAATCTCTACCTGAAGTCTGTCATAGATTCTCACCACAGAAGTATCCTTTAAGTATCTTCCATTCTTATCTACCTCGGTAGGAGCTCCAGAATGACGGTCGTCTATCCAGAAATATGAGGAAACTTTCTTAAGTTTAGACGCAGCGGCGAGTCCTTCTTTAGTCACCTTTCCATTTTCATCAACCATTCCCATCATTTCTGCAACTTTTGTATAATTCTTCTTCTTGCAGAACAGATTCAACGACTCCAACAAGTCGTCACACACGTCAGCACTTGTAGTTTTCAAAAATGCCAAAGACTCAAGTGTGTACTTTGTGAAATAGTTTTCCATAACACTTTGGCAGATACCACCACCGACGCCTATCAAAAAAGCTATTGTCAAAGCAATCTTCTTTTTCCATGCGAATCGTAATGCGTGTCTAACCTTACACTTAAACCATTCCTTCGCTTTTCTACACTTTTCATAGAAAGCTTTGAATAACCAAACTAGATCTAATTCTTCATTGTTGTTTTGCTGTTCCATCATAGTATTAGCTTTTCGTTATTATCCTTTTATTGTTTTCTTTTCCATCCTTTTATCCATTCTTCAGGATTCTGCAATTCTTTCTCCTTCCAAATCTGGAAAAAAAGTGTTGTTTTATTATCATCATTTTCATCCTCATAGACACTACCTATTCTATCTCCTGCCATCACCTTCTGACCCTTTCTGACAAAAATTTTCGTTAGATTCGAGTATACTGAAAGATAATTTCCATGACGAACAATCACCGCTGTATTGCTTCCAGGCACAGAGAACAATTGTGTCACTTCTCCTTCATAAACTGCTTTTGCAACAGCTCCAGCTTCAGATGTACAATAAACGCCTTTATTGTTGGTCTTCACATGTCGTAAGACAGGATGGAACTGTATACCGAATCTTCCTGTTATATGTGAGCCAGGGAGTGGAGACGGGAGTGTCCCTTTTGATCCTTCAAAGGCTTTGTTTTCAGTTTTTACCTGATTTTTAGCCTTTTCATCGTTCTTCTTGGCCATACGTTTTGCAGCCTCTTCAGCCTCCTTCTCGATCAACTCCTTTATTTTTTGATCAAGCTTTTCAGCTGCTGCTTGCTGTTTCGCAAGTTCGGCGGCAAACTCCTTTTCTTTGTTTTTCAGAGATACAAGCAGACGGTTCTGCTCATCCTTCTCTTCAATCAGTTTTTGGTTTTCAGCCTCACGCTCCTGCACAAGAAGTGTGGATTGCGACTTTTGCTCAGTAAGTTGAGAACGCTTTGCCACTAAATCATCTCTGTTCTTGCCTATCTCGTCGGCACGCGACTTACGCATACTTGCAAAATCCTGTATATATCGGAATCTTCTGTATGCTTGGCTAAACGACTCCGCAGAAAGTACAAACATCAGTTTGCTATACGATGAATTCTTTACGTACGCATGATAAATCAAGTCAACATATTTCTCTTTGTTGCTCGCATACTCGAGTTCCAGTCTCAAAATATCCTTTTCAAGAGATGAGATGTTTTCTTGAAGTGTTTGTATCTCCACATTCTTGTTTTGAATCAACCTGCTTCTCTCCTCTATACCTTGATCAAGACGTGATACCTCACGCATGGCCTTCTTCGTGGAAAGTTGAGTGTTTTTCAGACTATCTTGAGCTCGTTTCAAATTCTTTTGCACCTTCTCCTGCTCATTTTTCAGAGAGTTGATGCTTTTGGAAGTTTTTGAAGATGTTTTGGTTTTTGTCGTTTGAGCCGACTTTTTTTGGCTCCATATTGGAGTAGACGAAGATATGCCGACACCAACAATAAGTGTCAACATAAGTTTTAACAACGTTTTTTCTCCTCCATGAAACATCTCGCTTCTACCTTGCCGTTAACAGTCCTGATTAATAAGTTTTCAAAAACTCATCCATTGAGATTCTCTGATAAGAAGTTGGTATCTTCACCTCAAAGTTTCTGTCCTTATCAAGCTCTATATTCTCCACAGTCATCGTGATATCACGTCTGACTGTACCCTTCTTTATCGACAAGAATGTGGTACGTGGGTAACGGACATTCTTCACATTGAAATAGTCGGAATAACGCCACTCCGTAAAGTAGTCGTAGCCAATACTTATTGAGCCAGAAGAGAGCTCCTTGCTCGAATTGTATTCGAACTCCTGAAGAACATTTCCTTTTGTGCGCGTCAACTTAATACGTCCGTTCATCTCCGTCGCACCAAAATCCGAAGCTTTTGGGAAATAGTCTTCACCATACAGGAATAGACGATTTGTAAATATTGCCTCAAATGCCGAGTAGTTCAAATCCATGCCTTTCCTACGCATCTCGTCGTAAGAGACAGACACAAACTTTTTATCCACACGGTTGATCATAATGACTCCCGTCTTATTGATCGCTATTCTAAAAAACTCCATTCCTGGCAATGGCATGATTGAACAGATGATCACACTATCACGGGCAATACGGATTGATCCAGATGAGTTTAATTCCGTGCCCGCAAGAGTCAATGTGAACGACATCTTATCGATACTTAAAGTCCGGAACACATCACTTTTTGTAGAGACACGTGCCTCCTCCGCTGTAGTATCACCTTTTTTAGTTTTACACGATGACACAAACAGACACATCGTTAAAGCCAAAAATATTTTTACAAATTTCTGCATATTAATCAAATTAATTTATTCTATATACTCTCCCGTCATCGCTTTTTTCTGAAGCGCGCTCGAAGGATTGATTTTCATTTTCTCACAAGCTACAAGAGCCTTGTTCCATTCTTCACGAGCCTTCTCCACATTTCCCGTCTTGTAAAGAATATCACCATAATGCTCCAACAGCTCCGCATTGTCACTGCCTATTTTTGACAATGCCTGTTCAATATAAAGAAGAGCCATCTGATAATCACCCTTCTTGAAATAAACCCATGCATATGTGTCGAGGAAGACTGCGCTGTTGGGATCGACACTGACTGTCTTGCCACTCATTCTCTCAGCTTTGTCCAAATCCATTCCTTTCACAGCAAGCATATAGGCATAATTATTAAGCACCGACACTGCGTTAGGATTCAAGGCAAGTGCCTCTTCATATACACTCATCGCTTTTGCGGTATCTCCCATAGCCATGTTGATATCACCAATCTCACCGAGAATGCCAGAAGCGAGGTAAATGTCAGTAGGTTTTGCTATTTCTGCGGCTTTTCGCAAGTACGGCTCGCCTTTAACAGAATCTCCCTTCAAATAGTAAAGCCTACCCAAACGGTATGCGAAATCACTGTTATTTGGGAAATAGCTAGCTGCTTTCTTCAGTTTCTCCTCCGCTGCCGGAAGATTATTGTCGACGGCATATTTGAGAATCAAAGTATTCCACATGTCTTCCTGATATGGATCAGCCTCCAGACTTTTTTCTATCAACGCGTAAGCCTCATCCGTGCGACCGTTTGCAGAAAGATAATCGACAAGCAGAGCATAAGTCGACGACTCATGAGGATACATATCTATCATTTTACGCAGACGTGTCTCTGTCACCAAATAACGGGAAGTACTGTCAAGCCAAAGAGTAGCTGGAACTGCCATTTTCTGCTCATACTCAATATCACGGCTCTCCAAGACAGGATCAAGATAGTATTTGTCGACTTTCTTCAGATCACGTTTTTTTGCGATATAGTACATACACATCTCATAACGCAACACACCGCTGTCTGGCATCTTCTTCAATCCTTTCTTCAACGTCTTCTCCGTATTCCTGAAGTCTCCTAAATATGAATATGCGTCGGCTTTGGCTGTGATATATTGGGGTTCAGCTGGGTAAGCGGCTATTAGTTTATCATACTCAGCCATTGCCTTCTTTTTGTCATGAAAACCAGAAATCCAGTTCGCAAACTTATATTTTGTGATATCTAGCGACATACCCACCTGCTTCTCCAACTCGTCCAAAGTGGCAATTGCCTCTTTTGCCTGACGGTTCTCAGCATAAAGAGAAGCAAGCGTCATCAGATAATAGTTTTTATCTGGACGCAACGCATGAATTTTCTCCGCATAATGAATAGCCTTTGGCAAATCCTTAATCTCATAAGAAAGATTCATAGCCATATCAATATACGAAGATTCCGTTGAATCAAGACTTATTGCCGTCTCTATCTCCTTCATCGCATCGGGAAGACGGTTGTAAGTGACGTTGACACGGGCTTTCTCAAAATGAACCTGAGGATTCATCGGATAAATATCCTCACATTTGGCAAGACAATAAAGCACACTGTCATATTTTTGAAGTTGCTTGTAACGCAACGCCTCATAAAAGTAGTAGTTGAAAGCAGCGTCAGGACTCTTTTGGCTAAATTCAAATGTCGACTCTGTCTGCTTTAGATCCTGTACAGAATGCTTAACCGCAGATGCAGAGAACATCGAAAACAAAAGAGCAGATATGATAAATAAGTTCTTCTTCATTTCATTAGACTGAATTGTTAAATACCAGTATGACCGAAACCACCGTCACCTCGCTCCGTCTCCGAAAGATCACTCACTTCCTTCCACGAAACAGTTTCGTATCTCGCCACCACCATCTGACAGATTCTGTCGCCATCATTAACAGTGAAATCAACATCTGAATGATTGATCAGAATCACTCCAATCTCACCACGATAATCTGAGTCAATAGTACCAGGAGTATTTAGCACAGTGATGCCATGTTTAAGAGCCAAACCACTTCTAGGACGCACTTGCGCTTCAAAGCCAACTGGAAGGGCTATGGATATGCCTGTTGGAATTAAACGACGCTCACCAGGAGCAATCACAACAGGTGCTGAAATAGAGGCACATAAATCAAAGCCTGCCGACCCTGCTGTTGCATACTTAGGTAATTCTCTGCTTGAATTGCCAACTCTCTTAATCTCAACTTCTACCATATTGTGCTATTAAACGATGTTTGGAAAGCGAATATAGCATTTTTTTCCATTATATTATATGAATAGAAACTAAAATTTGAGATGAAGTAAAAACTGATGAGTGACAAAATTTACGCAAAACCACAATTTTGGCGATTTCATCGGATTTTTTCATCACCGAAATTCTTTGAATGTACAAACTTTCTCTGCTGAAGAAATTTAGAAAACTGTATCTCAATATAGTATAAAAATGGAGACGGTGGTCAAATTAATATGACAACCGTCTCCCTCTTTAGTTGATAACAATAAAGACAACACTTTTTAGCTTGTCTAGAAATAAATCCTTTTATGCCCTAATCGACAATTACTTTTATAACTCCCCTTGAAGACTTTAGGATATATGTGCCGCCGGCAAAACCTTTCTCCTTTAGCTTTTTAGAAATATCCACCTGACTTGATGTGATTTCACCATATTTTCTACCAGTAGAATCATAGATCACAAATGTTTGCGGTTCGTTCGCATCTATAAGATCAACGACTGTGGGATCATACTCTACAAAAACGAACTTATCAATATTAATCCAGTCGCCCACAACACTCATACGCAATGTATGCTTTCCCTGCGGCAATTTGGTCAATGTGCGAGTCTTTGTTTCTAGATAGCTCTCCCAATCATTGTCATTAGGAGCTGTTTGAAGCATTTCCGTGATATTCTCACCATCAAGCTGTAGCTGTATTCCCGATTGCTCTCCTCCAGATGACAATGTAGCGGTAATATCATAGAAAGCCTCTTTCTCCACATTGACTGTGTAGTCGAGCCACTCCTCGTTCTGAGCATAGCCGACAGCATACTCGTTCGGTTTATCTTTGATAGTATATACGTCTACTCCCGTCTCCAAACGATATCCCTCACCACGGTTCTGCTTGTCTTTATCATAATAAGCCACGCCCGCGCTTCCGTTATCAAAATACTCTGCCTCAATTGTACCCGGAATGGAAAGAGCTTTATCCAAGAATGGAGATCTTGGGACAACCTCTCCCGGAGTGATATAAAGACGGTAGGCATAGAGTTTGCTTGTGACATTCACCGGAACGACAATCTTTCCATTGTTGACTGTGTAGATATCTGTGGCAAGAGTTTGCGGACCAGCCACAGCCTTGTCCTTATTCTCCCAAGTAACGACCTCCGTTGTCACCTCAACCTCACTTCCCATCCACTCTGGAATGCCATCAATAGTAACGTCGACTGAACCAGTGTTGTTTCCACCCAAAACGATGCTTGCCTCACGCATCTTCTTGTTGACAGCGGCAAAACCATCCAATCCCTCACTTTTATCATTTGGCGGAGTGACTGAAGCCATATATCCTTCCATGTCGCCATACCATTTATATAGATGCCAGCCGCCTCCCTTTTCGTTGTTGGCTGTGAGAATACTTCCCAATCTTCCCGGATATTGAGTGAACCACCAAGAGATTGTAGCGCTCTCTATTTTGTAGCGTTCGAATTTCGCAATAAATGGCACCGAGTAACCTGGACAACCTTCATATTTCTGCAACTCTGCATTTGAGCCCGCACAATATTCATTCACGCAGATAGGATAATCAGGCAAACCAAACTCTTTTTCAAGTTTTCTCACATTTTCCACAGCTCCTGGCAATCCTCCGCTACCCCACTGATGCCAACATACAATATCAGGCAAACAATTGTTTTCCTTACAGAACTTGAAGAATTTTCTCATTCTCTCCTCGGTATAGTAGGCAATCGCAGGACCCACAATAGGCATATCCGGATCAAGTCTGCGCAACAATTCATAAGTGGGCTTCCACACTGTGGAGTGGAAATCTCCATTGGAATCATTCCACGTGCCGTAAGGTTCATTCCAGATCACATAACTGTGGAAATTTGTAAGGCCGGAAGCTTTCTTTCTGTTGACACACTCCTCAACCTGTTTAAGCCAAGAATCCAGACCCGGCCACTTGTAAGGCCAATTAGGAAGAATATCTGGGAGCGTGATCTGGACTTTTGCATCCGTACCTTTCAATCGTTCAGCCACCTTCATAGCATCACCATAAGGATGCTGATTTCCATAGCCACCCGCACCCGGCTGACAAAACATCCTACACTTCAATGGACCGATCATCGCATTGATGTCGACGGGATACTGCTCCGTCACACCATAGAGAGCACCAGATGCACAATGAGTAACTTGGCGAATACTATCCGAGAGATTCACCTTCAAAGTGAAATCAGCCGCAAACGACGTCATTCCACATGCCAAAGCGATAGTTGTAAAAAGTCTAGATTTCATGATTTTTGTATTAGATTATGGCATCAAAAATAGACAAAATAATCTTTATGCAGGATAGCGAAAAATCTCAAACAGGAAAGACAAATGTTTTATGTAGTGATAAAAGGATTTTTGTTAAGGACTAAACGCCCTTAACAATCCTAAACTCATATAACCAAATATCTATATTAAACTTAAACATATTCTTAGTGTTTTCCCATGTTTCTGTTTTCTCCGTTGGGAGTTTTCCTACACATACTTGTTAGTGGGTTTTCCAAGTGTCAGACATTATAGCTGACACTGTTTTCTATTTGATTATTATCACTATTGCGGGCAGGTTTGAAACCTGCACCTACGATCTTGGGATTGATTGACTATTGCGAAACGTCTATTTTATATTATGACACCATGTTGATTTCGTCACGAACTCACGTTATTTATGTTAAATATTCAATCCAAAATATCAAATTGAAGAGACACAACAATGTGGCATCTCCACAGAAAGATCATAAAAAAAGTAGAGACACCATAATATGGCATCTCTACACAATGTGGCGTCTCCACCACATGATAAGATATTTTGCATACCCTATTGAACCACGGTGGTGGATTTTTTACCATCTGCATTGATGATATATACCCCTTGTGCTGGTGCTGTCAGGGTATGGAGCTCTGCGTCTGCTGAAGAAGACGAGATAAATTTGCCAGATACATCGAATAGAGAGACATTATTCTTTGCACCACGCACATAGATGGTGCGACCCTCCGTCCAGATAGCAATGCCATCAGCAGCGACGGTGGGAACAGCGGTGTCTTCCTTATATTTCACCGTCCAGCCTTCAGGGATTCTGCCCACTCCATATTCAAGCGGCAAATCCTTAGGGCAAATAAATGTACCTGTTGGAGCAACGTTTACTACCCATTCTTTAGTGTAACTGTTTTCCCAATTATCGAAGACTACACTGATTTCAGACAGGCTTGTGCAACCATAGAACATACCATAATAACAATAATCATCCAATGTAGTTGCGGGCAATTTGGGAGCTTGGGACAGACTTGTGCAACCATAGAACATTGCCTTATAACAATCATGAGCCAAAACAGTTGCGGCCAATTCGGGTGCTTGAGTCAGGCATGTGCAACCCCTGAACATATGCTCATAACAACCATACGTCAATGACATTGCTGGCAATTCGGGCACTTGAGTCAGGCTTGTGCAACCTTCAAACATTTCACTATAACACCATTCAGCCAATGTAGTTGCGGGCAATTCTGGGGCTTGAATCAAACCTGTGCAACCATTGAACATATTCCAATAACAACAAGTTTTCAATGTCGTTGCTGGCAATTCTGGGGCTTGGGTCAGACTCTTGCAGTTTTTGAATAAACCATAAAAGCAATAACTATTAGGAATGATATCTGTCATACCCGCACCATCTATCAGGCTCATCACACTTCCGCTGGCGGCTATCTTGCCTGTCATTGTAAAGGATGAATATATAACACCTTCATACATGTGAAATGAAAAATCTATTGGATTATCACCTCTCAGTAACGCCTTGTCACCTTTGTTTGCTAAAGTAACATTTGTATTGACAGTAAGAGCAGTCCATGTTTTACCCTCGTCCAATGAATACTCTATATTCGGACTTACATTCGGATTATTGTCATCATTATTTACGATTCCAAACGTTGAGCCATCCTCCTCGGCAGTGAAGGTAAGGTAGTTAGTTTTGTCATCGAAATATTTCACCGTCCAACCTTCTGGAATTCGACCCATTCCATATTTAAGTGACAATTTCTTAGAGCAAATAAATGTACCTGTTGGAGCAACATTTTTTACCCATTCATAAGTGTAACTATCCCAATTATCGAAGACTACACTGATTTCAGACAGACTTGTGCAACCTTCAAACATAGACCTATAACATTCTTTAGCCAAAGTAGTTGCGGGCAATTCGGGCGCTTGAGTCAAACTTGTGCAACCCTTGAACATAAAACAATAACAAGAAGAAGCCAAAGTGGTGGCGGGCAATTCGGGCGCTTGAGTCAAACTTGTGCAACCCTTGAACATAGATTCATAACAATAATCAGCCAATGTAGTGGCGGGCAATTCGTGCGCCTGAGTCAGACTTGTGCAATCTGAGAACATAGATTCATAACAATAAGAAGACAATGTAGTTGCTGGCAATTCGGGCGCTTGTGTCAGACTTGTGCAACCTGAGAACATTCCACTATAACAATTGTCAGCCAAAGTGGTGGCGGGCAATTCGGGCGCTTGTGTCAGACTTGTGCAGCCCCAGAACATAAACCCATAACAATAAGAAGACAAAGTAGTGGCGGGCAATTCGGGTGCTTGTGTCAGACTTGTGCAGCCCCAGAACATATACCCATAACAAGAAGAAGTCAAAGTGGTTGCGGGCAATTCGGGCGCTTGAGTCAAACTTGTGCAACCATTGAACATAAAACGATAACAATAATCAGCCAATGTCGTGGCGGGCAATTCGGGCGCTTGAGTCAAACCTGTGCAACCATTGAACATAGATTCATAACAATAATCAGCCAATGTCGTGGCGGGCAATTCGGGTGCTTGTGTCAGACTTGTGCAATCCTCGAACATACGCTTATAACAATAATCAGCCAATGTCGTGGCGGGCAATTCGGGTGCTTGTGTCAGACTTGTGCAGCCCTTGTACATATAACTATAACAATAAGGAGCCAAAATTGTTGCGGGCAATTCGGGTGCTTGTGTCAAACTCTTACAGTTAACGAATAAACCATAAAAACAACAACTATCAGGAATGATATCCGTCTCACCCACACCATCTATCAGGCTCATCACACTTCCGCTAGCGGCTATCTTGCCTGTCATTGTAAAGGATGAATATATAAAACCATAATCCATGTCACATGATGAAAATCCCTGTGGATTATCACCCCTCAGTAATGCCTTGTCGCCTTTGTTTGCTAAAGTAACATTTGTATAGGCAGTAAGAGTAGTCCACGTTTTACCTTCGTCCTTTGAATACTCTATATTCGGATTATTACCATAGTTATTTTCGATTCCAAACGTTGAGCCATCCTCCTCGGCAGTGAAGGTAAGGTAGTTAGCTTTGTCATCGAAATATTTCACCGTCCAACCTTCTGGAATTCGACTCATTCCATATTCAAGTGACAATTTCTTAGAGCAAATAAATGTACCTGTTGGTGCAACATTTCTTACCCATTCATAAGTGTAACTATCCCAATTATCAAAGACTATACTGATTTTGATTTCAGCCAGACTTGTGCAACCTTCAAACATAGACCTATAACAAGAATCAGCCAAAGTATTTGCTGGCAACTTAGGAGCGTTCGTCAAACCTGTGCAGCCTGAGAACATAGATTCATAACAATGAGAAGACAAAGCGGTTGCTGGCAACTTAGGAGCGTTCGTCAAACCTGTGCAGCCTGAGAACATAGATTTATAACAATGAGAAGACAAAATTTTTGCTGGCAATTCAGGTGCTTGCATCAGACTTGCACAACCTGAGAACATAGACCTATAACAATAATCAAACAAAATTTTCGCTGGCAATTCAGGTGCTTGCGTCAAACTTACGCAACCTGAGAACATAGATTCATAACAATGATCATGCAAAGCAGTTGCTGGCAACTTAGGTGCTTGCGTCAGACTTGCGCAACCTGAGAACATAGATTCATAACAATGAAAAGACAAAATTGTTGCTGGTAATTCAGGTGCTTGCGTCAAACTTGCGCAACCTGAGAACATAGATTCATAACAAGAAGAAGACAAAATTGTTGCTGGTAATTCAGGTGCTTGCGTCAAACTTGTGCAACCTGAGAACATAGATTCATAACATCCATCAGCCAAAGTAGTTGCTGGTAATTCAGGTGCTTGCGTCAAACTTGTGCAACCTGAGAACATAGATTCATAACAATAAGAAGACAAAGCGGTTGCTGGCAAATCGGGTGCTTTGGTCAAACCTGTGCAACCATTGAACATATTCCAATAACAACAATTTGTCAATGTCGTTGCTGGCAATTCTGGGGCTTGGGTCAGACTCTTGCAGTTTTTGAATAAACCATAAAAGCAATAACTATCAGGAATGCTATTTGTCTCACCCGTACCATCTATAAGGCTCATCACACTTCCGCTGGCGGCTATCTTGCCTGTCATTGTAAAGGATGAATATACATAAACAAATTGTATTCGAGATGAAAATCCCTTTGGATTATCACCCCTCAGTAATGCCATGTCACCTTTGTTGGTTAAAGTAACGTCTGCATTGGCAGTAAGAGCTGTCCACGTTTTACCTTCGTCCAATGAATACTCTATATTCGGATTATTATCATTATTTACGATTCCGAACGTTGAACCATCCTCCTCGGCGGTGAAGGTTAAATAATTAGCTGCGTTTGCCATGCAAATAGTGCAAAGCGATACGATTAACGATAATAGATATTTTTTCATTGCTATACTTAATTTGTTCTAATCTTTTCAGCATGGAAATAATTAACATAAATGAATGACCCATGCAGAGACGTAACAGTTGCGACATTGCAACATGTTATTTTTAACAACAACATTTTTTCAGGAAACATACATCATTTTGTTGTTATGAATTCAATCAAATATAAATTGTGTGGAGGATGTGTCTCAACTTTGTTGTTAGACTTACCCTCCACAAATTTTCATTACTGGTCAAACTCAACCTTGAATTCAATTCTGTTGTTAAGTTTTCTTCCGTTCAACGTCTTGTTGTCGCCAATTGGCTGAGTTCCACCATGGCCGAAGCTCTTCAAACGAGAAGGATAGATACCGCGTTCAACCATGTAGTCGACAATCGCCATAGCCCTACGTTTAGAAATCTTAAGGTTGACCGCCATACTACCTGTTGCATCTGTATGTCCGTTTACAACCAATCTATAGTTAGGATACTCTCTCATGATTGAGATGATCTTGTCGATATAGTGGCATGTTGATCGTACCAAATTAGCCGTTCCTGGCTCAAACTGGATTCCATACTCTGCATTCTTGAATGCCTTTCTAGCTCTCTCAGAAACCTCCGGACATCCTTGGTTGGCCTCAACACCAGGGATAGTAGGACACTTATCCAAATAGTCTGGAATACCATCACCATCTGTATCGAATGGACATCCATCCTGATCAACCTTAACACCCTCTGGAGTGTTAGGACACTTATCAAGATGATCCGCCACACCGTCGCCATCGGCATCAAAAGGACATCCATGATTGTCAACAGGAGTGTTCTTAGGGGTATAAGGACACTGGTCTATATGATCTGGCACACCGTCGCCATCAGTGTCGAGTGGACATCCGCATGTATCGACCAAAACGCCCTTAGGAGTATCACCACATCTGTCAAGATAGTCATATACACCGTCACCATCTGTATCAAGTGGACATCCGCATGTATCGACTGGCAAACCGGCTGGTGTGTTCGGACAATTATCAAACATATCAAGCACACCGTCTCTATCCATATCCTTCAAACGAGGACAAGGAATCTTAAGACCTAACCTTAATCCAACTGAAAATGGTATGACTTTCTCTACCGCATCCGAAGACAAAACACCGTTATATCCATCGATACTTACAAAAGACTTATCTTTTTTTGCAATACTTGTCAGACCATAATCGGCATACAAACCATAAAACAAATGAATTCTGCCGACTCTATGCACCAAGTTTAAATCAAGATAACCACTTACTGACACCAATTTGGTCTCTGTCTCACCTGAATCATGAACATCAGATGTTGTTATGCCCTGACTAGGAACAGAGTCGTAACGAGCATTAAGTTTCTCCACATAAAGAGAAGACGAAATTGATCCATCTGTAACCTCATAAGATGTTTTGATAGGAAAAGATAATTTTGCGCCGACACCGGCAAGGAACGTCGTTTTCTCACCCATCGGAGCACGGAATAAAACACCTACTGGCACTTCCAAAGCAAATAAGCTCTGCGTTTCTGTCCATCCGGAAAACGTAGTGGTACATTTAGCATCATAATTAGTCTCTTTGCCATTATAGTTCGTTACCGGCACCTTAACCATCGTCGAATATTTTGATCCCTCATCAAAATTGACTGTAGAATTAAGTTTCGAGCCTCCTAGACCAAAAGAGATACCACAAACGCGGGAGAAGAAAATATTGTAGTCAATATTAAATCTTCCTCCTTTACCCATCTCAGAACTACCGTAAGGAAGATCATACAACAATGTACTTATTCCTCCGCCTGCTGAAAGACTCAAAAATTTGTTCTGCTCCATAATAGGTGGATATATCACCTTAACCTTTGCCTTAGGAGCATTCTCATTAGGCGTCTCCTGTGCTGTCAATCCAAAAACGGAGAGCAATGCAACAATAAAGAGAATATAGCGTTTCATTTACTTGAAATTTTCGAGTTATAACAACTGTCTCATCAAACTTAAAGACAATCTAATTATTATTTTACTAGGACCTTCACTGACTGATTAGAAAGTGGTTTCACCTTATCAGCACCCTCCAATTTAACAATATAAATATTTGGTTTTAATTCAAAAGACATTGAATGTTCAGCCTCAACTTTGTTAATTGGAGTACCGTTAACTGAATAAATGACAAGATTAGTTCCTGCAGGAATGTCGCCTACAACCTCAACCTCTAATTTACCCTTTTCTCCGAATGCTTTAATCCAAAGTGGCTTGTCGGCATGGAAGAAAGCAGGACCCACAAACAATTCTCCGTTAACCAGACACGTATAATATCCATCAAGACCCTTTGACTCCTGATAATATTGTTTTGTAGCACCAGGTATCAACACTCCATCCTTATACCACTGATAAGTATTGAATAAACCAGAAGAGTTGTCAACTGTCAGCACATCATCCCAAACCACATAAATATTTGAAGCCGGATAATTAACTTTCAACTTAACATCCTGACTTTTTACAAGTGTTCCAGACATGAAGTTTACAGTGATATCATATATTCCTGGTTTCACATCTTCCGGAACATAAACATCCAAAGATGAAAGGGTATGATTCTCGATTGGCATAGTATCCGTATTTAATTCTGGACACGAATCACAAACAATCCAATATTTGAATACATTGCCATTTACTTTTACATTGAATGATGCCGTATGTCCAGGTGTTGTCTCCAACTTCATGTCGGAAACCTGTACAATTGGATCCACATCGAATAAACTATTCTCTATCATGAAAGAATACAATTTAGGAGCTGACGTAGAGTCTGTCCAGCAATAATTCTTTGTATCTTCAAGAGCAACTACAACGGTATAAATACCTACTTCTGTACGAACATTTCCACTGACAGTAAACAAAGAATCCTTTGGTATGTCGATATTGTAAATCTGAGGCTCTCCATTGTAGAAGAATGTGTTCTGATTATTCTCAGGGATTTTCACCATCTTTGGCGAAACTTTTACAGTATAGCTTTTAGCAGTTGTTGAGCTGTCAGCAGCCCAGAAATAGCCAGAATTAGGGATAATAATCACCTCATATGTTCCAGCATTCAAAGCTCTGTTGTTAGTTATTGTATAAGCTCGGCTCCATGGAATTAGAGTCAGAGAATCACCTGTATAAACCAAATCATTAGGAACAGAGATTGACGGGATCATATTCTTCAATATACGGAATACAACATACTTATCCTCAACAGTACCGTCAGCCCACAAGAAATTGACTGTATCTACAAGTGAAACTTTTCTGTAGTACTCTCCTATATCAATAGCTCCCGCTCCATTACGTTCCACAATATAATTCTCATTAGGAACAACATCAAACAGTTTGACATTTCCGTCGTAGACAAATGAATCGTCTACAGCAGCAGGAAGAGCTACAAACGATTTTCCTATCAAGAACTCGTAATACTTTGTTCCTATTGTTGAGTCTGACCAAATATAATGTAGCGAGTCGCTCAATGCTATTGAAACATAATGCAATCCCGCACTCGTACGATGATGTCCAGACACCACATAATATTCAACAGTATCAGCTATAGGATAAGTAACATCCGAACCTGTAAATTTGAAGACGCTGTCACTCTTGGCAGGAATATCCACAACAATTCTATTAATTTTGTAGACGTAGCTCAAAGAAGAAGATGTGCTGTCAGACCAAATATAATTTTGTTGCAAGTTTACCGTTACATTGTAAACTCCAGGCTCCTTAGTCTGTGTTATTCCGTCGACTGTATATCCTTCAACATCCGGAATGACAACTCCGTGAATTGAATCATTGTAAGTGTAGACGTTAGTAGATGGGAATTTTGGTTTCTCTATTACAAGAGGCTTGACAACCACTGTATATGTCTTCGGCTCAACTGTTTTGTCTGACCATACATAACCTGCCTTCAACGTAACTACCACATCATAAGTACCTGCATTTATCTGGACTCCATTACTTACAACATATGCCTTGCTTTCTGGCACAAACGAAATTTGTGTACCATTATATACATATTCCGTAGGTATAACAGGAACATCAATCGTACCATTTCCTATCATGAATGAAACTGTCTTGTCAGTTACCGAACCATCACTCCATGTATAATTAAGAGTGTCTTTCAATGTGACTGTTCTTTCGTAAACACCTACCTCAGACGCAGATGCGTTCTTAGGAAGAACTTCATATCTGCTATTCTCAGTCACAGCAAAATACTTGGTCGTTCCATCGTATGAGAATGAAGACTGTACAGCTTCAGGAAGATCCACCTTCGCTCTTGCAATATCAAAAATGTATGTTTTAACCTCAGTTGTGGAATCAGACCACGTTGAATATGTGAAATCAGTCAAAAGGACAGAGACCTCATAAGAACCAGCATAAGCCTGTACATTTCCAAGTACATTATAATCAGGACTCTTAGCTATGTTGTAAGTCTGACGCTTTCCATTGTAGACAAACTTAGTCGTGTCGCCAAGTGGAATAGGTATGAGTCTCTTGTTGATTGAGAAGACATATCCTACTCTTTCAAGTGTGCTGTCCGACCACATGTAATTAGGTAGCAAGTCAAGAGTCACCTTGTACTTTCCTAATTCCATTCCAGTAGTTTGACCTGTAATCTCGTAAGCATCATTTACAGGAACCTTAAAGTCGATTATCTTTTTATTGTAAGTATACTCAAGCTGAAGAACTGGTTTCTCTACCATAATAGGCTTGATGACAACTACAAAAGTTGTATCGGCTTTTCCATTCGACAAACGATATCCCTTATTTGGTGTAAGTACAACTTTATATGTGCCTACATCCTTTTTAGCTCTGTTAACGACTGTATATGCACCGTCTTCTGGAACAAATATGATAGTATCTCCAGTATAAGTATATTCTAGTTTTACTTCTGGAATCTCAATCGTACCATCACCGATCACAAAGACAATAGACTTATATTCAACCGTCTCATCAGCCCAAGTATAATTTGCGGTATCTACCAAAGTGGCTGTGCGAATATACTTTCCAGTCTGAGTTGCAGCGGCATTCGTATCTGCCACAACATACAAATCACTTGGATTAACCTCAAATTTCTTCTCCTTTCCGTCATAGATGAAGTTTGTTAAAGGAGACGTAGGAAGAGCCACCTTTGCTTTGCTTATCACAAAATCCAACGTTTTGTCTGCTGTTGTCGAATCCACCCACATGTAATGAACTGAATCCTTCAACGCTACCTTAACAACATACTTACCAGCATTTGTCTGAACATTATTGCTAACTGTGAATAATGAGTCTTCTGGTATTACAACCGTATATGTTTGCTCTTTTCCGTTATATACAAACTTAGATGTGTTTGCAACAGGAACCGAAATCTCAGACTTAGATATAATGAAGACATATTTTACGTCATCATTAGTGTCATCATGCCAAACGTAGTTTTCATTTAGTTTGACAACAACCTCATAAACTCCTGGTTCCGTACCTACTGTATCACCCACAAATGAATATCCGTCATTTGGAATAAATCCAAAGCTATGTTTTTTTCCATCATAAACATATGTCGCCTCAACCACATTTGGTTTTGAGATATACATTGGACTGATTTCTACAACAAATGACTTGACATCTGTAGATCCATCCTTCCAAACATATCCTGGATTTAAAGTGATTTTAACATCATAAATTCCAGCATTGGTTTTTGTTCCATTCTCCACTTTGTATGCCTCATTTTCCTCTACGAACACAATAGGAGAACCCGTGTAATTATATTCTGTCACGACTGTAGGGACAACAACTGAGACTGGAGAAATCTCAAACTTTAGTGTCTTCTTTGCAGTCGTTCCATCATTCCATACGTGGTTTAATGAATCAACAAGCGAAATCGTTCTCTCGTAAGTTCCAACATTGATAGCTGATGCGTTCTTCGGATCAACAACATAATTTTCATTCTTTACGACATCAAACAACTTTTCTGTTCCATCATATGTGAAATTATACTTGGTCGCTACAGGATCACTAACCTTTGCTCGTGAAATGACAAATTTATATGTTCTGTCAGCCACGCTGTTATCCGACCATGCGTAATGCAACGAATCTAGAGAAACCTTTACAGTATAACTGCCAGCGTTTGTCTGTTTGTTGCCAGTCACTTTACAAACCGGATCTGCCACTATCTTATATGTCTGCTCTGTTCCATTGTAAACAAATGCAGTAGAATCTGCATCTGGAATAACAACTGAAATCTTCTTAATCTCAATATTAAATACCAAATCAGCTTTTGTCGAGTCACTCCACATATAATTTTGTTTCAATGACAAAACAGATTTATATTTTCTTGGCTCTATACCAAAAGAGTCTCCGGAAATTTCATAATATTCACTTTCCGGCATTCTGAATCTCTCCTCTCCATTATATGTAAATGAAGATCCAATAACAGGTTTTTCTATTGACTTCTCGACAATTCTCACTGTGAAAACCATCGGAGTTTTAGAATTATCCTGCCATGTATAATTTTCATTTGGTGTAATTTTCACCTCGTACGTGCCAGCTTCAATTCCTGAACCATTCTCTACTGTATATGCCGAACTTGAGCTTATAAATATGATTTCCTCACCAGTGTATGTGTAAGAAGTTTTTACTTGCGGTTTTTCAATCTTTCCATCTCCAATAGTGAAGACAATAGTTTGATCCTCTGTTGTTCCATCTGACCATACATAATTCTTTTTGTCATTAAGTCTTATAGTGTCAGTGTAAGTACCAGGACCTGTCTCAGATTCTACCTCTTTGATAACAGTGTATCTTGGAGTCGCTGCCGTATCCTCTGGAACAACAAAATAGAAAATTTCACCTGTATAAATAAAGAATCTTTCTGGCACTTCAGGAATTTCTACTTTTTGTGGTTCGATAACAAACTTATACGTCTTTGGTTCCGTTGTGTTGTCATCCCACTCATAGCCTCCGTTCTCATCCATATCCAAAGAGACTGTTCTGACATATACACCAGCAACCACTCCCGTAGCGTTCGAATCTGCCAACACAGATCCTTCTGCCACAGTGATGTTGAAATTCTTTTCATTTCCATCATATACATATGTCATGACAGAATCAACATTCGGCGACTTTACAATTCCCTTTGATATAGTGAACGTATATGTCTTATCTTCAGTGTTCTTATTATCACTCCACTCATAGTGGTTCTTGTCGACCAAAGAGACTGTGACAACATGATTTCCTGCTAATTTTTGCTTATTGCCAGAAATCTTATATGCTGTGTTAGCTGCCAAATTATAAGTTTGAACTGTTCCGTTAAACACAAAGCTTCTAGTATCTGCCTCTGGCTTCTCAACACTGATTTTATTGATCTTGAACGTCACCGAAATAGAGTCGTCTGTACCGTCAGCCCATATATTACCATAGCTTGGTGCTATCTTTACAGGATAAATATCTGGCTCTTTTGCCGCCGACTCTCCCTTGACACTTAAACTGGTGTTATTTTCTACAAATGTAATTATCGAACCGCTGTAAGTAAACTCTGTCTGAGTAAATACTGGCCTTTCGATTTTCTTTGAGACGATTGAAAATTCCGTCGACGCATTTGCTTCCGAAATAACATAGTTTTTTGCATCCTTGCCTGTCAACGTTGCAGTCGCTGTATATCCCTCTTTCACATCTGTCTGGGCTCCTTTCACAGATACCGACACATCATCTCCCTCTATTATACCACTCAATGTGGCAGATGGCTTCTGTTCCTGTCCATTGTACACCAACTCTGTTTCTCCCCACTTGATACCAGCGTCTTTTTTGGCGATTTTCGCTGTTATATAAACAAGCTCCGACGACATATAACCATCATCAACAGGCTCAAATCTGTATCCTACGCTGTACTCGTCTGCCTCCTTTACACTTGGAACGGTATCTACCTCAGGTCCTGCTCCCAATACATATTTGAAAGAACCTTTTATGCTTCCTTCAGCACCAGCTTTCAACAATTCTTGCTTTTTGCCACTATATACCAAATTTTCTATTGCTATCGGCGCTGTGTAATCTTTTTTATCCGACTTAATAATCGAGAACTTTTTAGTCACATCACCAGCAATCACATAATTCTTGGCATCAGTACCGCTTAATTCAGCAGCTGTCGCTATGTATCCTGTATTTACTTTTGTCTGGGCACCATCCACTATTACCGATACCACATCTCCTTCCAATATATCTTTCAATTCGGCAGTCGGTTTCTGTTCATTGCTATTGTATACCAAAACTGTATCCGACCACTTCAATGAACGTTCCAACTGAGCTATTTTTACTGAAATAAATAGTGGCTCCGATGAGATGTAGTTATCCTTATCATCAGGAATAAACTTATATCCTACTTTGTATGTTTTGGCATCTGTAGCCTTTGGCAATGTCTCTCCAAACACACCTTCCTCTCCAAGTGCATATTCGAAATGTCCTTTAATAGATCCTGCCACACCAGCAGTTATCAACTCCTGATCCGAACCATTATATATCAAGTTCTCCTTTGCTGTTGGCACTATGTAATCATCAACACCTGACTGGACAATAGAATATGTCGTCGTATTCTCACCTGTTATAACATAATTTTCCTTTTTTGCTCCAGACAAAGAAGCTGTAGCTGTATAATTTGTTCCTACTTCCGATTGCTCTCCAGTCACCGATGCTTTTACATCATCGCCTGTGACAACTCCATTCAATGTAGCTGTCGGTAGCTGTGGCTTTCCATTGTATGTCAATGTTGTCTCACCCCACTCCACTGTGACTTCCTTCTTAGCGATTGTCACTGAAATATATACAGGATCAGATGATGAATAGCCATCATCTTCAGAAACAAACTTATATCTTACTTTGTACGTCTTTGCATCTGTAGCTTTTGGAATAGTCACTCCAAACTCTCCATCCTCTCCAAGTGCATATTCGAAATGTCCTTTAATAGATCCTACTACTCCTGCATTTACCAAAGCTTGATCTAATCCTTTATATGTCAAACCTGTCTTTGCTGTCGGAGCTGTATAATCGATGACACTAGACGGAGATATAGAAAATTTTATCGACGCTGTTTCATCTGAAATCACATAGTTATCTTTATTGTCTCCCGACAATGTCGCAGTCGCTGTATAACCAGTTCCAACTTCTTTCTTTTCTCCAGAAATCACTAATGTCACATCATCAACAGTTCCCTTCAACGTTGCTGTCGGTGCCTGTGATGCTCCATTGTATATCAATGCTGTCTCTCCCCACTCCACTGTGACTTCCTTCCTAGCAACTGTCACAGATGCAGGTGAAAATACAAGCTTCTTATAGTTTTTAGTATCAGTAGGGACAAATTGGCTTCTTACTTTATATGATCCAGCTTCTTTTGCTGTTGGTACTGTCGACGAGAATGTTCCCGTCTCACCAAGAGCATACTCAAATGTTCCCTCTATATCTCCTACCTTTCCTGCTGTCACCAAAGCATAAGACTTGCCATCATAAGTCCAGTTTGCAACCGCAGCTGGTGCTGTTTTGACACTTGACTCTGCCTGAGAGATAGAAAATGCTGTTGACTCATTTCCCTCAGAAATAATATAATTACCTTTGTCAGCTCCTGTCAATGTTGCTGTCGCTGTATAATTTCCTACATCTGTCTTCTCTCCACCGACTTCAACGCCAACTTCTTCACCTTCTATCACGTCACCACTCTTCAATGTGGCTGTTGGCTTCTGGGCTTTTCCATTATATGTAAGTTCTGTCTTACTCCAATTCACTGTAAGTGGCTTTGGGAAAATACTGAATCCATACTTATCATTACTAAGTATCTCATATTTACTTGCATCTTTTCCCGACAATGTGGCATGTGCAAAATATGACCCTCCAACATTTTGCTGCTGACCTGTCACAACCACCTCTACTTCATCCCCAACTACCACAGTTGAAATATTCTCATTTATTGACGCTGTTGGGCCTTGAAGCTTTCCATTATATGTGAATGTATTTTCTGTCCAATTTAATCTAATTGTACCTAAATCAATTGTTACAGGAATCGAACCAATCTCTGAATCTTTATAATTTGTGTTGATAGGCTTAAATATATATTTTACCGTATAGTTACCAGGATTTTTTCCTGTCGGTATTTCTGGGTCTAAATCTTCAATACTTAAACCATATTCAAAGTGTCCATCTATTTTTGAATCACCTTTTTTAATCAACTCTTGCTCTGTACCATCATATACCAAATTGCCTTTTGCAGTTGGAGCTGTGAAATCTTTTCCTGCTACAGGGACTGCTCTCTCGATATAATAGCGCACTGTGGGATTACTTACACCTTCCAAAGTATATCTTCCAGCATCATCACCACTCAACTTAGCAGTAATATCGTAAATATCGGCATCTCTATATTCATTTACTTTCGCTTCTACTTTATCTTCTCCTACTATACCTTCCAATGTTGCGGTTGGTTTATGATATTGTCCATCATAAACCACAACTGATGTGTCACTCCACACAATCGTAAGCGACTTTTTGATTATCGAAGCTATTATTTTAGCTGGTTTCGTTGCAGGCTTTGTCTTATCCTTTGGCACAAATTTATACCACACATCATATTCGCCAGGTATTATGGCTGTTGGTATGGTTGATGAATATGTGCCTTCCTCTTCTTTAGAATATTGAAATTCTCCTGGCTCTACTACTATGGCACCACCGACCAATTGCTGCTCCTGCCCATTATACATAGGAGGCACTTTTGTTGGAACTGTATTTCCATATTCATCTTCTGTAGCATATGACGGAACAAAACATATTGCCGCCACTAAAACGAATAAGAACTTAACAATCATCTTTCTCTCACTTGCAAATTTTTTGCACATTGAGTTTAGCATATATTTCATAATTCTAATATTTCAAGTTTTCCTTGTGTCTTAAAAAACGTACATCTTCATTCCTATACATTGTATATTAACATGTTATCTTGAATATTATTCATTTCAGATAATTAAATATGCTATTATACAACGTAAATTGATACAAAGTTACAAACTTTCATCATTTGATTTTAGATTTTTTGTGTTTTTTGACATAAAAATGTTAATAAATCTTTAAAGTAAAGTATGATTATTTATACTATCGAATAATTATACAGATTTTTTGTGTTTTTATAACTTCCATTCATAATCTTTTTTACAAACAAAAAAGGAGACATCATGTCTCCTTCTCCGTTTCTCTAATGACTTGGTTTGAACCCAAATCTAAATCCAATTTTTTTTGATAAACCAAACCTCACTTTGATCAACACCATCGTTTGCTAATAGACGTACGACAGTGCGTCTCTACATGTGGGTTGTTTTATTTTGACAATAGGTATTTCTTGAAATCGTCGAAATTCTTGGTCATCGGTACACTCTGCTTCTTTCCCTTCATAAACTCCTGAAGCTTTGCCGGAATCTTGACCTCATCTTTGATTATCTTCTCTACCGTATCCTTAAACTTGGCTGGATGGGCAGTCTCAAGGAACACGCCTACTTCGTTTGGCTTAAGCATCTCTGTCAACGCTCTGTAGCCTACAGCTCCGTGAGGATCAAGCAAATAGCCTGTCTTCTTGTAGCAGTCTGCCAATGTCTCCGCGATCTGCTCGTCTGTGTATGTGCAGCCGCTGATCTCTTTGCTGATCTCCGCATGACTCTCTCCGTATAGATCGTAGATACGTGCGAAATTGCTTGGATCACCGACATCCATCGCGTTGGCAATTGTCTGGACAGATGGCTTTGGCTCATACTTGCCTGTCTGTAAGTATTTGAAGAATATGTCGTTGCGGTTGTTGGCTGCGATGAAGCGTGAGACTGGCAGACCCATTCTCTTGCCAAACAATCCTGCTGTGATGTTTCCGAAGTTTCCAGATGGTACACAAATGACGATATTGTCTTTCTTGCCCATCTTGTGTAGCTGAGCCACCGCATAGAAGTAGTAGAATGCCTGTGGCAAGAAACGTGCCACGTTGATTGAATTTGCACTCGTAAGCTTCATGTGCGCGTTAAGATCAGCATCCATGAATGCGGATTTGACCAATGCCTGACAATCATCAAACACACCGTCTACTTCAAGAGCTGTGATATTTTTGCCAAGTGTAGTGAACTGGCACTCCTGAATTGGACTTACTTTTCCTTTTGGATAAAGCACGAAGACGCGAATGCCTTCCACTCCTAGGAATCCGTTTGCTACGGCAGAACCTGTATCTCCAGAAGTCGCAACCAACACATTGACCTCTTTCTGTCCCTCTTTGGCGATGAAATAGCCAAGCAGACGTGACATGAATCTTGCACCTACATCTTTGAATGCAAGCGTTGGTCCGTGGTATAGTTCCAGACTATAGATGTTGTCGTTGACGTGAGTGAGTGGAATGTCGAATGAAAGTGTGTCGTACACAATTTTCTTCAACGAATCCGCGTCTACATCCTCACCGAAGAATGCGTCAGCAACAACGTATGCGATCTCCTGCAGGCTCATGTCTTTCATGTTCTCAAAGAATGAGTCGGGAAGATGCTTGATTACCTCTGGCATAAACAAACCTTTGTCTGCCGCAAGTCCTTTTACAACGGCTTGCTGCAATGTGGCTTTGTCTGCCTTCTTATTTGTGCTATAATACTTCATCTTTATTTATTGTAATTAAGAATTAAGAGATAAAAGTTAAGAATTATGCTCTTATTCAAATATTCTCATTTATTACGCTCGCCCTTACGGGCTCGCGTTGGCGGATGAGGTTAGGGAGTCCCTCCCTTAACAATCCTTAAATCATTTGCCAACAGAATTTAGTCGTCAAGCAGAGCTTTGATAAACTCGTCGCCGACCAATGTGCCGTATGCACCGTCTCTACAAGAGAACTCATCATATTTCATCACCTTATCTCCCTCAACTCCTGGTTTATAGATCAGGAATGGGATAGGCTCCGAAACGTGTGTCTTGATGCGACATGGAGTAGGATGGTCTGGAAGGATGGCTATCGCCACTGGCTCATTCCAATTCTTCACCTCCTCATAAATCGGTTTGACGATTCTGTTCTCAAGATACTCCACCGTCTTCAATTTCAATTCCACATTGCCTTCATGACCTGCTTCATCGCTTGCCTCGATGTGAAGATATACGAAGTCTGACTTCTTCAATGCGTCTATCGCAGCCTGAGCTTTGCCCTCGTAGTTGGTGTTGTATAATCCTGTCGCTCCCTCCACCTCAATGATGTCAAGGCCAGCATATTTACCGATTCCACGAATCAAATCAACTGCTGAAATGACCGCTCCACTCTTCACTCCATACTCCTCTTTCAACGTCTTCATCTCTGGCTTGTAGCCGGCAGACCATGGCCAGATGCTGTTGGCTGGATCTTTTCCTGCGGCGATTCGTGCCTTGTTGACGGGATGATCTGCAAGGATCTCCTGCGACTTGATGATAAGCTCATTTAGCAAATCTGCCGTCTTCTGAGCTTCCGGCACTTCAGCCTTTACAAGGACATCCTTGAATGGTGTGCCAGGCACATCGTGAGGAGGAGTGCATTTCACTCTCTTGTCACCACCTTTGATTTTCAAAAGGTGACGGTATGATATTCCTGGGAAGAAACGGACAATCTCGTCTCCTAGTTTCTCATTCAGATAGTCGATAAGCACATATGCCTCTTCATCTGAAATATGGCCGGCTGAGTGGTTTTTGATTATGCCGTTCTCAATGCAGATGATATTGCATCGCATGGCCATCTCACCTGGCTCTATATCTACGCCCATGCTGGCAGCTTCCAGTGAGCCACGTCCTTCAAACACTTTGCGAACGTCGTAGCCCAACACCTCAAGGTTGGCAATCTCACTTCCTGGGTGGAATCCCTCTGGCACCGTCTCCAAAAGGCCACAGCGTCCTTTTTGCGCGAGCAAGTCGATTGTCGGGATGTTTGCTGCCTCAAGTATTGTTTTGTTTCCCAACGACGGAATACGCTCATCCGCCATTCCGTCGCCAAGGATAATTAAATGTTTCATAATCTTAGACTCTTTATCGAATGTTGGCGATGCTGATGATGTCGGCGAATACACCGGCAGCAGTCACAGCGGCACCAGCACCATAACCACGGATCATCATTGGATCCTTGTATCTTGCAGTGTTGATGATAATCAAGTTGTTGCTTCCTTCAAGATCGTAGAATGGGTGACGTGAGTCGACTGCCTGAAGTCCAACTTTTGTCTTTCCTTCATCAAGAGTGGCAACGAATCTCCAACGTTTGCCCTCAGCTGCGATAACCTTTCTCTTCTCCTCAAACTCAGCGTCGAATTTCTCAACCTTTGCCCAGAAATCATCAAGAGTGCCTTCGAAGAAATCATCTGGAATAAACAAGTTCTTCTCCACATCTTCCTGACTTACCTTCAATCCGCTCTCACGCGCAAGGATAACCAACTTTCTGATCACATCCTTTCCGCTTAGGTCGATACGAGGATCTGGCTCTGCAAATCTTGCCTCCATAGCCATCTTGATTGCCTTGCTCAAAGGTATCTCCTCGCTGATTGTGTTGAAGATGAAGTTCAAAGTTCCTGAAAGGACAGCCTCTAGCTTCACGATTCTATCACCAGAGTAGATCAAGTCACCGATTGTGTTGATGATAGGAAGACCTGCACCTACGTTAGTCTCAAACAAATATTTGATGCCTCTCTTACGGGCTGTATTCTTCAGATTGATATAGTTGTCGTAGTCGCCAGACGCTGCGATCTTGTTGGCGCAGACAACTGAGATATTGTGCTGGAGCAGATCTAAATACATTGCTGCGATCGCTGGAGCTGCAGTACAGTCTACGAATACGCAGTTGAATGCGTTAAGCTCGAACAATGCCTTCTTCAACGACTCTGGAGTCGACTCCTTACCCTCTGTCTTCAAAAGCTCGTTGTACTTAGTCAAGTCGACGCCGTTGCGATCCAAGATAAACTTAGATACGTCTGCAACACCCATCACATTAAGCTTCACGCCATTCTGGTTCATGATAAGCTCTTTCTGAGAGTGAAGCTGCTCAAGCAAACTGCCTCCCACAGTACCTGTACCTACGACGAAGATGTTGAGCTCCTGGTATTCAGTCAAGAAGAATGACTCGTGGATAGCGTTCAAGGCCTTTTTGATATTCTTCTTCTCAAGCACCACAGTGATGCTAGTCTCTGAAGAACCCTGATTCATCGCAACGATGTTGATGTTGTTGCGACCAAGAGCGTTAAACAGTTTGCCAGCCGTACCTGTAGCATTCTTCATGTTCTCACCTACGATGACAACTGAAGCAAGGTCGCGCATTGTCTGAACCTTGCATGCGTTCATAGAAGTCAGGCTCTGGCTTAGATTGTTGAAATAACCTTCGTATTCCACTGGAATGCAGACAGAGAAAGAACCGCCTGCCGCTGAAAGAGAGAATACAGTGTAAGGGACGTGGTCACTCTCAAGCACCATAGCCGATTCCGACACCATACGTGGAAGATAGTCAGATGGGATACCAGAGAAAGTGTACATCACACAGTCGTCCTGGCTTGCTATACCCTTGATTACTTTGTCTTCCGGATTAGAGACAGCGGAAATCATTGTTGTATTTCCATTGCAGATATTCTTCATTGAAAGAGGAATCTTAGCCTCTGCAAGTGGAGTAAGAGCGTCGGAGAACAAAGTGCCGACACCATTTATAGAAAGTTCTCTTGCCTCCTCATAGCTCATGTGCTCGATAAGGTATGCCGACGTGATTTTCTTCGGGTCAGCGCTCATAAACTCATCGTTTGGTTTCCACACCTGCATCTCCTGAGCTCCCAACACCTTAGCGATGTAAGCGGCGGTAAGGTCGGAAGATCCACGACCAAGAGTAGCAATCTCATCGTCGTTTGTACCTGCGATGAAACCCTGACAAACAACCGCACCCTTGATTTTTGAGAATGCAGCCTTAATCTTCTCTGTAGTAGTCTCCTCATCGATAGAGTATCCGCAATCCGCGTCGCCCTCAGCGATGATGAAACGAGTGGAATCAAGGACTCTTGCTCCGATCATCTCGCCGACGATTACAGAGACAAGACGTTCACCGTAAGAAAGGAATGTTGCAAGGATATTGTCTGTCCAATCACGGAAAATGGTTAGAGCCTGCAACATACTGTCCATCTCAGCGTAAAGACGGTTGAGTTCACTAAGAGCTGCCGACTGACTGTCTGCGGGCACCACCTGACGTGCCAATTCGGTGTGACGGGTCTTCAAATCTTCATATCTGCTGATTATAGACTTAGAGTCGCCTGTCGACGCCTCCTCAACGATCTCCTCAAGGAGGTCAGTAACTCCGTCCATAGCTGAAACCACAACGATTGGGTTCTTTTCCGCTTCAACTATGCTTTTCACCTTCTTCAAATGTTCAGCGGAACCTACGATTGCACCGCCAAATTTTAGCACTTTCATATATATTTGTATTACGAATGTATATTCTTTATCAATTTGCAAAGATACAAAAGATTTTTAGAAGGATATGGCATTTTGTAATGCAAATTTCAAAATGCTATGCGTGAAATAGTTTCTTTTCACTAATATTGGGTATGACATCAAGCAAAAAATAAAGGGTATAAACTTCTAAGAAGCTTCTTAAAATAAATTAATAATATAGTTATAGGATAATGCGTCTGAAAGACGCTGCCGAGCGAAGCGAGAGTAGAGACGCACGGTCGTGCGTCTCATAAATATAATACCAAAGGCAGACACAACAATATCTCCGTCTTTATGGGTTTTCATTTGGAAAAATCTCTGTGGATTAATAACTTTGCAGAAATTGAATGAGTCCACAAAACTGGGCAAAAAATTGTCTTATAAATTAATCAAACGCCAGAACATAATAATTAACCGTACTATATGAAACCATATATCAATGTGATTAATCTCGTACTTTGTTTTGTATTTTGTTCCTGTTCACAAACTCAAGAAAAAAACACAAACGAAATTACAGATCACTCAGAGGAAGAAATGGCAGTAGCAATCGATTCTGTAGTCGCACTAATTGATGCAGAAAATGAAGAATATGAAGAAGAGAATGACGATTATGAAGACGAAGAAGATAGCGGCGACGCAATTAAAACAAAACTAGCAAAAGCCATACAATGTATCGCAGAAAATGATGCAGAAGGCTTTGCATCAAGATGTCACTACCCAGTAAATATAAACAGTATAGATAAAATCGTTGACACACCAGAAGAAATGGTCCAATTATTCAACATTCTATTCCCAGAAGATCAACGTCAGTTATTCAAGAATAAAAACGAAAACGATTGGGAAGAAATGGGATGGCGAGGCATTATGTATAGCGACGGAGATTTTTGGGATGAGAATTTTGATGGTAAAATCTCTGCAATAAATTACAGTTCAAAAGAAACCGAGAGATTAGAAGAGAAGAAAAAAGAGATGGCTTCTTCATGTTTACATCCATCATTACAAAACAAAGACTGGGAAATAACACAATCATATAAATGCGACAACGGTATTATTTTTCGAATTGACTACAGAGCAAAAGACGAAAAATACAGATTTCTTTTATTCGAACAAGGGAAATCATTTAATGAAATACCAAATTATGTAATGTATGGAGAATATAGTAACAATGATAACGGATATCACTTTAGCGATGATAATGGAAATAGTGCCGTATTCTATAAGTTCACTGTTTATATAGATTCTCCATACTCACTAAAGATTTCAGATAGCACCAATGTAGACGGAATAACTCCCGTCAATTGGTTAGATCTAATGAAATAAAATGTTGTAGACGATATTCTTGAAGTAGACCCTGATCTTAGAGATTTAATGCTTGAATATCTCATCCGCATAGCTTTGGCTGACAAAAGAGGTAGACACGATAATTTTTGATTTATAACAGAAATTTTCGGTATTTTTGTCTTCAGTAATATTCACGTTTATTTAACTTCTTTCTTTGTGAACATCTAATCAAAAACACTATGGATTTCAACATATTCTTGAGATACTATAAAAATGGGCAACAATATTTCGAACAATCTCACTGTGATTACGATACTGGCAGAGACGATCGAGGATTTGCCAACCTGAACTATGCCGCAGATTGTGATTATCCACCTGCACATTTGGTCTTAGGTAATATTTTAAAAAATGAGGACTACAATAAAGCAATTGAAGAGTTTACACTAGGAGCAAGAAAAGCAGAACTAAGCTGCCAGTATGAACTCGTTTTGTCTTATTTCAAAGGAATAGGCTGTCAGACAAACTACGAAGATGCGTTGATTTGGGGCACACTCTATTTGCAAAATTCTGAAAACGACGAAATAAAGGCTATTGTTGATCAACTAAAAGCAAAAGGTGTCAAGTATGATGAAAAAAAATATTTTAGATTCTTTCAAGAAATTGAAGAATACAAAGAATATAAAGCCCATGTGAATGCTCTCGAAGAAGAAGAAAAAATAAAGAAAAAATTGAAAGAGATACAGTGGTATAATAAACAAAGAGATCAGATTAGAAAATTTGAGCAAAAATTCGGATCTTTCATCAAAAATGTTTACACTCTTACAAATAGTGTTTTTTTGGTGAACTATGATCCGATAAAATCAGATTGGAAATTTCCATATAACTCTGTATTGTATATTAACAATATGCCCATTGTAGTAACTCTTCTTCCTTGTTTATCACAAAAGCTTAAAGACAGAATTGAGAAATTTGATCATTTTGGGTCGTTTCATTGTAACGTGACACAATTGACGAACATTGAGGAGAAAAAAATTCCGACCATTTTCCGTATCTACATTTTTTTCAGTGGTGATCAAGATTTTAGTGAGAAAATCTATTTCAAGTTGCAAGATGACGGAATGGATATTGTATTTTGTGGGAATAATGAGTCATCAGAAAGTTTCGAAGAAGCCCTTAAAAAGAAGTACAATTGCTGGTCTACTACAGAACATTGTGATAACCCAGACTTGTAAACACAAACAGAGTTGAAAATATCACTTGTTTTCTTTCATTCCCGTTTTTCCGTCTGAAAGACGCTGCCGAGCGGAGCGCGAGTAACGTCCATGTAGAGACGCACGGTCGTGCGTCTCATAAATATAATACCAAAGGCAGACACAACAATCTATCCGCCTTTATGGGTTTTTATTTGGAAAAATCTCTGTGGAAGACGATGGCATTCTTAATCAGCTAATTTCATCGAATTGACATTAAATATACTATTTCTATAGCAGAGATTTTTATAACAGTTATGTGTTCCAGTCAATGGGGGGAACTCCATGTTTTTTTAAAAATTCGTTGGCTTTTTTAAAATGATCGTTGTTAATAAATGGATACTTTACTTTTGAATTTTTTACACTACGCGGCGATGGATGTGCTGAATACAAAAACAAATGATTGTTAAGTTCTCGTATCTGTGGATGTGAATTTGTAAATATTACTTTTGTTTTGGTTTGGTTTTGCACGTATTTTCGGTAACATTTGTTAATCAATTTTTTTGCATCACCACCCCATATAAGAAATACTTTAGATTTATTATCTTTGATTAATTGTTCTAAAATATTTTCTGTCAGTGTCTCCCATCCTTTATTTCTATGGCTTTTTATAATATTTTCTCTAACAGATAACCATGTGTTCATTAACAATACCCCTTTTTTAGCCCAACCTTGTAAATCGGTAGCTTTTATTTTACCTTCTTTACTCCTTTTTAATTCTTGATCGATGTAAAAAAGACTATCGTTGTTTGTGAAACTGGTGTTTTTTTGAGAAAATGCTAATCCATCTGCTTTTCCTGGTTGATAGTATGGGTCTTGCCCTATTATCACAACCTTTACTTTATCCAAAGGACATAATTCAAAAGCTCTAAAAATTTGATTCGAAGGCGGACAACAAGAATGTTGCTGATATTCTTGTATTACTGCTGAAGGTATTTGCAAAGTCATACCTCCCCAATTACAGGTGATTTGGCTGTAATTTATGCTCTGTCCTTGGTTTTGATTTTTGTTTTGTTTTGCCATTTGTGTAATTACCAATTATTATTATCAACTCACTGCTCACATTGTCTCAACACGTCGTTCATCGCATCTTCCGCTACTTCAGTATTTCTTTTTAGCAGACGTTTTACTAGACGACAGAAGACCCGTGTTTGTCCTTAGAGTCACTTAAAATTCAACCTTAAAAGTTGTTATTGAGTGATTTCTAACATTTACTATTCTTTCAAATTCTCCTGAAACTGAAAATAATTTAACCGCACTTAGTCTACCAACTATATTTAAGGTGGAGTTGCATTCACTTGTCAATTCTGTTGTTCGACTAAAACTGAGTTGCACATTTTTATTTTTTGGATTTCTAGATTCAAGTACGAATCTAACAAAACTGTCATTTTCAAGATTGAAATCCTTAGCTTTTTGTTTCGCCAATTCCCAACATTCTTGAAGAACTGATTGGTCTACAGAATTTGAATTTAATCCAGAATAAACGATTTCTTGAGAAAGAGATCCTTCGTCTGTATTTGAATTGGACCCCTTAACATCAATTTCTCCTTTCCCTTTAGGTTTTACCGTCAATTTTCCTTTTGCATCCCAAGTGACCGTTTCGCTTTCCGTTCTTTTGGTTGTATAGGAAACCTTCGTGGCTCCTAATTGTTGGAGTATGCAGCAGATAAAATCTATCTTATCTAATTTTAAGGTTTCTTCGAACTCATTCATCAAGATATACTTATCTTCAAAAGGGCTTTTTAGACAAATATCTCCTTTCCATGCTGTTGATGGAAGATACTCTGCATAATCTTTATCTTCTACAAAATTCATATCTAGAATCTCAACCTTTTCTTTGAGATTCTTTGGAATTTCTCTCTCTTTTTCGGCTACCACCCCATCTTCGTTGATGATTACGACTTGAGGTAAATATTGTGTCTCCATCATGTATAATGATATCAATTGTTATTGTAAAGATAAAAAAATACTATCGCTGCTATTATTGCACTCAATCCCACAATTTTTTTCCAATGTTTCCTTAAAAAAGATTCTCTTGTCCATATCTTTTTTTCTTTTATATGGAATCCTAAATCTATCACTTTCTGTTCTAATTGTTTTATTGCCATACTTTTTATCTCAGGACCGACAAGTGCCATAAATGGAATATGTGAATTAAACTCATCTTTTTCTAAGAAGTATCCTGTCACGACATAAATGGACACTTTAGAATCAGACGATTCATCTATAACTTCTTTCTCCTTGTTTATTTTATCAAGTAGTCTTTTGTATTTTTCTTCATTAGGAAAATACTTAACGTCATTGTCTTCAATCCAACGTTTTTTTCCGTCTTCCTGAACCCATATTGTTATATTCATAGTTTTAATTTATTTTTGAAATTTTGCATTTGATCTTCATCTTTCATGTTCAAATAATTCCAATATCCGTTAAAATTAACTCCCTCAACAGATAATCTAACCATATTATATAATTGCTTTAATACATCTACGGGATCTTCTATTTTATTTGCAAATGTAAGTATGACATATATTTGTGTGTTCTTTCCACTTTTAGTATAGATATATTCAAGTTCACGAACCACATATTCTCTATATTTATAGGATATAGAATCCAAAACTTTTTCATTTTTCAGAAATTCAACACCACTAAAAAAATAGAAAATAACTTTAGATTCATCGCTTTTAATTTTTGGTAAAAGATCTTTGTCTAAATAGTATATTTCTCCAGGAACATCGATTGTTTCTTTAATTCTAATGATTGAACCATCAGAACGCTTAAAATCAAAAGACTCTATTTTATCGGGACCAATAGTCGCTTCAACTTCTTTTATTTTACCAGTTCTTAAATATTCAAACCATGTTGTTTTACCGGCACGAGCTGGTCCAAAAACTATCATTTGTTTGGTGTCTCGACGAATCTCTACCCACCAATTTATAAACCGACCTTTAACTGCAGAGATTACTTTTTTAATAGTATTTTTGATGTTTTCCATATTTTGTGATTTAGTACTACAAAATTATTATATTTTCTCATATTCAAAGAAATAGACAACATCTTTTTGTTTCTTTAATGGTAAATTTGTCTTCGGATATTATCCGTATAAAATTCTTTACAAAAAAATCGAATCTATTGAGGTAGACACGATAATGGAATTAGGAGAGTCTATGTTGGGCTTTAGCAGAGAAGAAATCGCTAAATTCTTTGCGAACCATATCCAAAAAAGCTTCTCTCCCGATATTCTCGCTTTGGTCTAAATATTTATCCCCTAACGGGGAAATCCCGTCATCATGATTATATATCTGCCGATATAAAACACCTGACGGTGTATTTAAATTTTTCGAATATATCGTCCCCTATTCATGCATCTGAAAGACGCTGCCGAGCGGAGCGAGAGTAACCCCCAGGACGAAGTCTCGGGGATAGCGACGGCATCACAACTTTGCCCGAAAGGCAATACACTTTTTGATTGATCTTTCGTCTGTGATTATATACAGAAAGACGGTGGAATTCCAAACCCCACCGTCTTCTTCTAATCAATATTCCCTTATTCCCAAACTTTCTATACCTTTCCCCAATTCTTGTACGGATTCTCCGCAAGATGTGAGTTATAATACCGTTTGTCCGCAGTGACCTCAAAACCTATCCATTCTGGCATCTCAAAGGCCTCCTGCTCACTCTGCAACTCTATCTCAGCAACTATCAATCCTTTGTTGTCGCCAAGAAACTCATCTATCTCCCACGTGTGATTGCCTCGCTTTATCTTATAACGGTACTTCTCCACTATCGGCGTCTGGCTCAGCTCCAACATGGCATTCGCGTCGCCAAGGGGAATCTGATACTCAAACTCCAAACGGGTGAAACTCTGTGTCTTGCTCTTGATCGTCAAGTATCCTTTCTCTCCGGCAACTCGCACCCTCACTGTGTTGCCTTTCTTGTTGAGGTATCCCTGGGCATAATGCACTCCCTCGCCTGCCTCGGCTCGCCATGAGTCGTCTGCCATCAAGAATTTTCTTTCTATCTCTATATTCATTTCTCCGACGGAATTAAAAATCATCAAAGATCATATCGTCATCCATCTCTGTCTTTCCTTCTTTACCCTTCTTCTTGCCACTCTTATGATGGTTGTTTCCAAACGAATATGATGCATTCAAATTAAATGTTCTTCCATTACGTGTGGTTTTCGCAACCTGATAGAAGGAATCTGACCATGTCTCTCTCTTTCGTTTGTTGGAGTTGAGAATATCCCTGACATTGAACGACAACGACAATCTGTTGTCCATAAACTGTCGCTTGAACCCTATGTTCATGAAGAATGTGTTCATGTTCTTTCCCTGCGCTGCCACTCTTGGTGATCGGTAGTTGAACGTGAACTGTCCTGTGATTCCTTTTGGAAGACGGAAATCAACACCTTCCTTCAAATCCCAGCTGAAACCGCTACGTTGCTTCAATGTCAATAGTCTCTTTTTCAACACGCCCTCCGAATCGGCTATCTCTATTGATGATTCTCCACCCACTAGATTGTAATAATACAAGTTCACATTTGTTGTCAACGTAAGTGCCTTAAACTTGTTTTTGGCGATAAACTCCAATCCTGTCGAATGAGAACGGTTCAGATTGGCAAAAGTGCTTTTCAAAATAGCTGTATTGCCCGACATTTCTGTCCAACTGTACTGCTCCACCACGTCGTCTGTAAACTTATAATATGCGGAAACTGTATAGACATGTCCTTTCTGTGTGGTGTGCAGATAATTCATCTCACCTGAAAATGCCTCCTCAGGATGCAGATCCGGGTTACCGTAACTGATGTTTGTGGAATCCGACATGTTTGGATTAGGGTTCAGACGGAATCCACGCGGACGTGAGATTCTTCGTATAGCGCTAAACTGCAACTCGTCATTATCCGTGATATTGTATGATAGGAATAACGACGGGAAAAGATTTCCATACAAATCAAGATCATCATACGCACCTGTGTTGTGCTGCTTCCATGAGATATCCGACAACTCTCCACGCAATCCTACCTTATATCCCAATCTCTTCACTTTTCCACTCCACATTCCATACCACGCATACACATTCTGAATATACTCAAAATCATTTGTCAGATTTTCCTGCTCCACAAACGGATCCGAACTGTTGCTGCGATCAAAACTCATTGCATTGTTTCTCTCATTTGTCATGTCGACATTGATACCCAATTCTAGTTTGCTTAGTTTTCCTACAGGTGAAGTATAGTCGATGGCAAACTGATTTTTGCGTATTGTGCGGTCGTTTGTTTGGTTCTGCTCCGAATAGTTCAAAAGTTGGTTAGACATATCATAACGTGACTGATAGTAAGTCACATCGTGATTCTGGCTATTGGACGATGTCTGGGCAAGAAATGTAAGCTCCTGATTCTTGCTGAATGTATGGGTATAGTCGAACTTCAGTGTATACATGTTTCGCGGACTTTGGGCCGACGCTGTTCTGCTCGAATATGACGTGTCTATTCTTACCCCATTGTCTATTCTACCGAAATTATACTCAAAATCCTCGTTTCTTCGGTTTTTTCCAAGTGATAAGACGCCAGAGAATCCTACTCTGTTTCTGTCGTTTATCTTATAGTCCAGACCAAGTCTGGCAAAATAAGAATTCATCACAAAGTCTCTTCCTCCATCCGTCACATTATACACACTGTCGATCTCATTGCTCAATGAGTTTCTTCTAATATACTGCTCACGGTCGATGTCAGAAGTTCCTCTGAATGTGCGACGCTGGTATCCTAAAGATGACAAGATTGTCCACTTGTTTTTGGTGATGTTTACGGAAGCTCCGAGATTGCCGCCAAGTTTACCCTCTGAAGGATATGAAAGTCCGGCTGTGACGTTTCCGAACACACCAGCAGGAGAGTCTTGCTTCATCACAATATTGATGATTCCTGCCGAACCTTCAGCTGAATACTTGGACGACGGATTGGTTATGACCTCGATTTTTTCTATGCTTCCAGCAGGAAACTGTTCAAGCAACTCTCCCTGGGCATCACCTGAAAGACCTACACTTCTTCCGTTGATGAATACCTCCACATTCTCATTGTTGCGGAGAGAGATGTTTCCATCCATGTCGACATCGACAGTTGGGATATCACGAAGCACATCTGTAGCAGACACACCAACTGACGCGGCACCCTCATTGACCAGGAATGTCTTCTTGTCGACATCCATCTGCAACTGTGTGCGGGTTCCTACAACCTCCACCTGACTCAAAAGAGCAACGTCTTCACGCATTTTGATTGTGAAGTGGGCACCTCCCTTACGTTTTAGAATTTCGGGTGTGATTTTACCATTATAATCCGTATATCCCATAAAAGAGATAATAAGCTGATAATTATTTTCCGCGACATTTTCCATCACAAAATGTCCGTCGTCACCTGTGAAATGTCCTTGCACAGTCTTTGATCCATCAGCACTTTTCAACTCCACATTAGCAAAAGGAATAGTCTCACCTGTTTTGGCATCCACAACCTTACCTTTGATTGTGTAACCCTGTGCCACTGCACTAAAAACAATGACAAGACAGAATAAAAGTGAAAGAAATTTTTTAATAGTCATGGTGTAATAATTGTTCGTTGTTTGAAATAAAATCTATAAGCAATTGTGCTTTATGTTCAGTCCTCTATAAGAAGCTGTTTAAATTCGTTTTAATAAAGAAGCTCCTTCTGCAACAAAACATGAGATTTGTTAAGGCCCATGTTTGACAGATATTGACCCCTAACCCAACAATATCTGCGAATTCGCAAGAACAATCAGTTATATTTTAGTGCTCGCCTTCGGCTCGCACTATAGAAGAGGGGGGTTAGGGCCAAATCAATCAAATATGGGCCCTTAACAATCCTCAGCTTTATAACCAATTTTTACAGCTTCTAGGTATTTATTAAAAAGTGCATACGCTATTGAAAGCGTACGCACAATTATTTTTTAATTCTCCTTTGGTTTTTCTACCTCTACCTCTGGAATCTCTTTGTTTACTTCATTATTTTCATCAGTTGGAGAAGACTCTTCTTCTTTTTTCTCCTCTTTGCCAGACTCATTTTCACGCATAAGTTCATCACTACGTGACTCCCATTTACGTTTACCAAAGATCTTTTCCACGTCGTCAGCGAAAATTACCTCTCGCTCAAACAATATCTCCGCCAGCTTACGATGACCTTCAGCATTTTCACGAAGCACCTGTTTTGCTCGCTCATATTGATTATTAATCAACGCCTTGACCTCATCGTCTATAACCTTTGCCGTCTCTTCCGAGTATGGTTTTGTAAATGAGTAATCAGCCTGAGAATCGTAATAACACAAGTTTGTAAGTTTGTCGCTCATACCATAATAAGCCACCATAGCGTATGCCTGCTTAGTGGTTCGCTCCAAATCATTTATAGCACCCGTGCCTATTGTGCCAAGAACCAGCTCTTCCGCAGCACGTCCTCCAAGAAGAGAACACATTTTGTCGAGAAGATTCTCTTTAGTTATCAATTGTCGCTCTTCAGGCAAATACCATGCCGCACCGAGTGCCATTCCTCGTGGAACGATTGTCACCTTCACCAATGGATCAGCATATTGAAGCATCCAGCTTATTGTGGCGTGTCCTGCCTCATGCACAGCGACAGCCCACTTCTCGTCGCGAGTGAAAATCTTGTTTTTCTTCTCCAATCCACCGATAATTCTGTCGACGGCGCTCAAGAAATCCTCTTTATCAACTCTTGTCTTGTTGCGACGAGCGGCTATCAAAGCAGCCTCGTTGCAGACGTTAGCTATATCCGCTCCACTGAATCCAGGAGTCTGACGTGACAAGAAATCAACATCAATATCATCCGCAAGTTTCAGTTTAGATAAATGCACATTGAAAATTGCTTTTCTGTCGTGTACATCTGGAAGATCGACGTGAATCTGACGGTCGAAACGTCCCGCACGCACCAAAGCCTTATCAAGAATATCGACGCGGTTAGTAGCCGCCAACAGGATTACTCCAGAATTTGTGCCGAATCCGTCCATCTCAGTAAGAAGCTGGTTGAGAGTGCTTTCACGTTCGTCGTTTCCACCGCCCATGCTTGCATTCTTACCACGAGCTCTACCGATGGCATCAATCTCGTCGATAAAGATAATACAAGGAGCTTTTTCTTTTGCCTGACGGAACAGATCCCTCACTCGGCTTGCTCCGACTCCCACGAACATCTCTACGAAATCTGAACCAGAGAGAGAGAAGAACGGCACATCAGCCTCACCAGCCACCGCTTTGGCAAGAAGCGTCTTACCTGTTCCCGGAGGGCCAACAAGGATCGCTCCTTTTGGAATTTTTCCTCCAAGTTCTGTATAGCGAGCCGGATTCTTAAGAAATTCCACGATTTCCTCGACCTCCTGTTTTGCCTCACTCAATCCAGCCACATCCTTGAATGTCACCTTGTTAGGATTATTTCCCTTATCAAAAAGCTGAGCCTTGCTCTTGCCGACGTTGAACACACCGCCAGGACCTGCTCCTCCGCCACCCATTCTCTGCATTATGAACATCCAGAAGAAAATAAGCAGAATGAACGGACCAAATGTGTAAAGGAATCCCTCAAACATACTGCTGTCCTCTGAAAAAGTAAGGTCTACTTTTTCCACACCGTCTGCCTTCTGCCATTCAGTCAAATCCTCTGTGAAACGGTCGGCTGAAGGAATCTTCACATGGACCTTCGGATTTGCGGCGTATTTGATGGAGTCTGAACCAAATGCATTGCGCATTTTGCCCTCCTTCACCGTAGCCTCAGCATATTTGTCGTTTGTGATTACAGTGATTTTTGAGACAGAGTTGGTTTCCACAAGATACTTGATCTCGTTGTAGCCAATCTCCTTCGCTGAATGATTGTCGTCTGAAAAATAAATTCCCACCAAAAAGATTGCCACTAAGCCATACAACCAATAAAGGCCTGACGATGACTTGAAATTTGGCATCTTTGGTTTATTGTTACTTTCTTGGGCCATATAAATTAATCTAAATCAGGTATTTCTGTTATCTTCGCGTCTTCCCATAGCTCCTCTATGCGGTAAAACTCACGCATTTCCGGAAGCATGACGTGTACTATGATTTCTCCATAATCAATGGCAATCCACTGACCATTCTCATATCCATCCGCCACGATAAAATGAACTTTCAATTCGCTCCTCACATAATGTTTCACAGAATCAGCGATGCTGACGACGTGAGTGGTCGAATTACCTTCACATATCACGAAGTACGGACAGCTATAATTTTCCAACTCAGTCATATCTACAGTAACGATTTTCTTTGCTTTTCGTTCCTGCATTCCCTCAACTATCTTCTGTATAATAGTCTTTGTGTCTACTGTCATTAAATTCTTTGTTTATATTGCCAATAATTTCTTTTTTGCCTCTTCAACCTTATCGAAATTAAACTCTGAAATAGTCTTATTCATAAGTGCTGTAATTCCGTCGTTGCAAAGGTTTCCTATGCTACCCTGATGTGTGTGGTGGATATTCTTGTTTGGCTTAAACTCTCCTGCCTCACATTCCAATCCCACTTTTTTATATGCGTCTCTGAACGGCATTCCCTCAAGTGCCAGACGGTTGACCTCCTCCACGCTGAAGATGAAGTCATATTTAGGATCGTCAAGAATATGCTCGTTGATTTTCACATCAGACATGATATGTGTAGTCATCTTGATGCAATCAAGCAATTCACCGAATGATGGCATGAATACCTCCTTGATAATCTGCAAGTCGCGGAAATATCCGCTTGGAAGATTATTGATAAGCATCATAATCTGCGACGGTAGGCTCTGAATCTTGTTGCATTTAGCACGAGTCAGCTCAAACACATCCGGATTTTTCTTGTGTGGCATGATGCTCGATCCGGTAGTGCACTCGTCCGGCAGTTTGATGAATCCGAAATTCTGTGATGTGAACATACAAGCGTCGAAAGCCAATTTTGATAGAGTGGCAGCAATACCTGCCAATGCGAACGACACCGTCTTCTCCATCTTACCTCGGCACATCTGCGCGTATACCACATTATAGTCCATTGTGTCAAATCCCAACAACTCTGTCGTCATCTGACGATTCAATGGGAACGATGAACCGTAACCGGCAGCCGAACCAAGTGGGTTTCTGTTCGTCACTTTCCATGCCGAAAGCAGAAGTTCCATATCGTCGGCAAGGCTTTCAGCATAAGCTCCAAACCATAATCCGAACGACGAAGGCATCGCAATCTGCAAATGAGTGTAACCAGGAAGAAGCACATTCTTATACTTCTCACTCTGCTGAATCAACACGTCGAACAGACCCTCGACAGCCTCAACCACACTTCTTATCTGCTCTCTTGTCCACAACTTCATGTCGACAAGCACCTGATCGTTACGCGAACGACCACTGTGAATCTTCTTTCCCAAGTCGCCAAGCTTACGTGTAAGCATAAGCTCAACCTGAGAATGAACATCCTCTATTCCCTCTTCAATTACAAATTCTCCACGATGTGCAGCCAAATAAATATTCTTCAGCTCCGCAAGCAACACAGGAAGTTCGTCCTTGGCGATCAAGCCAATCGATTCCAACATTGTGATATGTGCCATCGATCCCAGCACATCACACTCGGCCAAATACAAATCCATCTCACGGTCTTTGCCAACCGTAAACTTCTCAATCTCCGCATTTGTGGCCTTGCCTTTGTCCCACAACTTTGTAGCCATATTCGTAATTTAAAAAAGGGAACTACTATTACTTACCGTTTCCGATGAATTTTTTGTTAAGGAAGATGTAAGATCCGATACCTGCAACAAACAAAATAGCTGCGATCACCAAAATAGCGTTGTTTGTCAATTCAGCTATGCTGTAAATAGCCAATAGAACAACTCCCAATAAAACCAAAATAGCCCCTAGGCTTCTCTTCAATTGATCCATATTATTATCTTATTATACACAATTATACTGCAAATTACGCATAATTTTTTGTTTATAACAAAAGTATATGCCCAAAAATGTAAGTAAAATTAAAAATTCGAAATGCAAAATGCGGAATAGTTTGTTCTAATGGTTATAAAAAAGGATTGTTAAGGGCCCATGTTTGATTGATATTGGCCCTAACCCCATTCCAGAGTGCGAGCCGTAGGCGAGCACACAGAATTTAATAAAACCACAGAGACACAAAGTCAACAGAGAAAGGACTACGCCTTTTGATGAAAAAGAGGTAAGAATTCAATCATAATGTGGAAATTTATGATTGTTCGTTATTGCAAATTTGCAGTTTACAATTCGTCAAATTGACGTTAATTTAGATATTTGGTTATAGAGTCGAGGATTGTTAAGGGCCCATGTTTGATTGATATTGGCCTTAACCCCATTCCAGAGTGGGAGCCGTAGGCGAGCACACATAAAACACAAAGGACAATACTTATGGTATTGCCTTTCAGGCAAAGTTTTTGATTCATCGTCACTTCTTCCCGAGACTTCGTCACGGGTTTCTCTCGCTTCGCTCGGTAACGTCTTTCAGACGGAAATTTCTCATGATCACGTTTTCTCTCGTTTTTGTTTTCTCCGTTCAGGAGTTTTCTTCACAAACTTGTTTGTGGGTTTTCCAAGCGGCAATTGATATTTTCAGACGCTGTTTTCTGTTTTTTCATTATTTATATTGCGGACAAGTTTGAAACCTGCCCTACGATTATTCTCTCCTATCTCCCTTCAAAGCGTCAGCTTTCTCCGTGTCCTCAGGACTCTGTGGGTTTTTCTAAAAGCGTCAGCTTTCTCCGTGTCCTCTGTGACTCTGTGGTTTTATTAACCCAAAAGACCAAACGACAATAATAAGTGAATTGTATAATTATGTTATATTAAGGTTAAAAAAACTAAATCCGTGCTCTCTCTGCACTATTTTTTCTTACTTTGCATAAGAATTTGATAAATGTAAATTTTATTGCTATGAAAAAAGGAATTGTTTTATTGATACTTTCACTGTTTTGCGGACTTGCCTCTATCTCCGCACAGGGTTTCGACCAAAACCGCTACGACAACGGTCTGCAGCAGATTGCAGAAGCCAACCGCAACTACTTCCGCAACCAAGGTTGGATTGAGAACAACTGGTATCAGCTTTCCAACTGGTATCCCGACGTCCTTCTAATCGACAATGAGGAGAAGGCATATATAGCAAAGGTAATCTGCTCCGATAAAATTATGTCGAGATTCGCCGCTCTCAACCGTATCAAAAAAGACGGTGCTTTGCCTACTCTCCGCGAGGTGGAGGATTTCAACCTTATGCTATGGGATGAAATCGACGCTGCCGTGGCATATTTGTATAGGAGGTAAAAAGCTTATGGCTGATAGCTGATAGCTTATGGCTTATGGTCATGTGCCATCTGCTAATTGCTAAAATCAGAAGTTATGAAAAGGAAATTGTTTGTAATGATTATGTCGATCGCCGTCGGTGCGGAGCTGCTTGCTGCCACAAATGATGGTGATAATCAGAAGAAAAACGAAATCATCAGCTCTGACATGGACGCTGCCATCGTCGATGCCTCAACATCCATTCTCAAATTTTCTCCCTTGGGAGGCGATTCCGCCAAAGTGACCGGCTATAAAAGTGGACAGTCACCGACCGCTATCGATATCCCCAGCAGAGTGAAAATTGATGGCAAGGTGTATAATGTGACCAGCATCGGGAACGGGGCGTTTTATGGATGTAGCTCACTAAAGAACATCAAGATTCCTGAGGGTGTGACAAGCATCGGATGGGGGGCGTTTGATGGATGTAGCTCACTGACGAGCATCAAGATTCCTGAGAGTGTGACAAGCATCGGAGACTGGGCGTTTTTTGGATGCAGCTCTCTAAAGAGCATCAAGATTCCTGAGAGTGTGACCAGTATCGGATATAGGGCGTTTGATGGATGTAATAACCTTGATGTTGTGATAGATAATAAGAAGAAGAATATCAGGGTAGGAAAGTATACGTTCGATGGTTGTAAATCAGTCAAGTATTTGAAATAGAATCGTCACGGAGGAGCTGATAGCTTATGGCTTATGGTCATGTGCCATCTGCCATCTGCTAATTGCTAAAATCAGAAGTTATGAAAAGGAAATTGTTTGTAATGATCATGTCGATCGCCGTCGGTGCGGAGCTGCTTGCTGCCACAAATGATGGTGATAATCAGAAGAAAAACGAAATCATCAGCTCTAACATAGACGCTGCCATCATCGATGCATCAACATCTATTCTCAAATTTTCTCCGTTGGGAAACGATTCCGCTGAGGTGACAGGATACAAGGAGGAAAATCCGACCTCTATCGATATTCCCAGCAAAGTAAAAATTGATGGCAAGGTATATAAAGTGACGAGCATCGGTGAAGATGCGTTTGGATACTGTAGCTCACTAAAGAACATCAAGATTCCGGAAAGTGTGACGAGTATCGGAAAATGGGCGTTTGCTGGCTGTAGCTCACTAAATAACATCAACATTCCGGAGAGGATGACGAGAATTGGACACGGGGCGTTTTTCAGATGTGGTGAACTGCCACCACATCTTCTTGTTTATGACAAAGGCACAAAGTGTTATGGATGGGTAGGTGATAAATCAAAGTGTATTGAGGTTACTATTCCTAAGGGGGTGACGAGCATCGGAGACAAGGCGTTTGATGGATGTAGCTCACTGACAAGCATCAAGATTCCGGAAGGGGTGACAAAAATCAAAACCTGGGCGTTTGATGGATGTAGTTCACTGACAAACATCAAGATTCCGGAGAGTGTGACGAGCATCGGAGACTGGGCGTTTGATGGATGTGATGCACTGCCACCGCATCTTCTTGTATATGATAATGGCACAAAGTGTTATGGATGGGTAGGTGATAAATCAAAGTGTATTGAGGTTACTATTCCTAAGGGGGTGACGAGCATCGGAGACTGGGCGTTTGATGGATGTGATGCACTGACACCACATCTTCTTGTTTATGATAATGGCACAAAGTGCTATGGATGGATAGGAGATAAATCAAAGTGTATTAAGGTAACTATTCCGAAAGGGGTGACGAGCATCTGTTTTGGTGCGTTTAGAGACTGTAGCTCACTGACAAGCATCACGATTCCAGAGAGTGTGACGAGCATTGAATTCTGGGCATTTGAAGGCTGTAGCTCACTGACAAGCATCAAGATTCCGGAGAGTGTGACGAGTATCGGTCTTGCTACGTTTAGTAAATGTAGCTCACTGACAAGCATCAAGATTCCGGAGGGGGTGACGAGCATCGGTGACAAGGCGTTTGATGGATGTAGCTCACTAAAGAGCATCAAGATTCCGGAGGGGGTGACGAAAATTGGAGACGGTGCGTTTTATAAATGTAGCTCACTGACAAGCATCAAGATTCCGGAGGGGGTGACGAGCATCGGTGACAAGGCGTTTGATGGATGTAGCTCACTAAAGAGCATCAAGATTCCGGAGGGGGTGACGATCATCGGTGACTGGACGTTTGATGGCTGTAGCTCACTAAAGAACATCAACATTCCAGAGAGTGTGACGAGATTTGGACTCGGAACATTTGTAAGCTGTAGCTCACTGACGAGCGTTTATATCCCAGAGGGTGTGACAAGCATCGGAGATCTGGCGTTTTATGGCTGTAGCTCACTAAAGAACATCACAATTCCGGAGAGTGTGACGAGCATTGGACACAGGGCGTTTGAAGGCTGTAGCTCACTAAAGAACATCAACATTCCGAAGGGGGTGACGAGCATCGGACACTGGGCGTTTGATGGATGTAGTTCACTGACAAGCATCAAAATTCCGAAGGGAGTGACAAGCATCGGAGATCTGGCGTTTAAAGGATGTAGCTCACTAAAGAACATCAACATTCCAGAGAGTATGATGAGCATCGGTAATCGGGCATTTATAGGATGTAAAAATCTAGTTGTTGTAATAGATAATAAGGAGCAGAATGTCAAAATAGGATATGAGGCTTTTAATGATTGCAAATCTGTCAAGTTTTTGAAATAAATCGCCACACCATCATATAAAGACTCCACATTGTGATGTCTCGCAAACAGGGACAAAACCAATTTAAATTTTTATTTTGCTATGAAAAGGGAACTACTTGTAGTGATTATGGCGATCGCCGTCGGTACGGAGGTGCTTGCTGTCGCAAAAGATGGTAATAATCAGAAGAAAAGCGAAACTATCACCTCTAACATAGACGCTGCCATCGTCGATGCATCAACATCTATTCTCAAATTTTCTCCGTTGGGAGATGATTCCGCTGAGGTGACAGGATACAAGGAGGAAAATCCGACATCTATCGATATTCCCAGCAAAGTGAAAATTGATGGCAAGGTATATAAAGTGACGAGCATCGGAGACAAGGCGTTTGATGACTGTAGCTCACTAAAGAGCATCATGATTCCGGAGAGTGTGACGAGTATCGGTGAGGAGGCGTTTAGAAACTGTAGATCACTGACAAGCATCACAATTCCGAAGAGTGTGACGAGCATCGGTAAACTTGCGTTTTCCAGCTGTGATAAACTGCCACCACTTCTTCTTGTTTATAATAATGGAACAGAGTGCTATGGATGGATAGGAGATAAATCAAAGTGTATTGAGGTTACTATTCCTAAGGGTGTGACGAGCATCGGTTGGCATGCGTTTAAAGGCTGTAGCTCACTGACAAGCATCATGATTCCAGAGGGTGTGACGAGCATCGGTTATCAGGCGTTTAGAGACTGTAGCTCACTAAAGAGCATCACGATTCCGAAGAGTGTGACGAGCATCGACAATCAGGCGTTTAGAGACTGTAGCTCACTGACTGACATCAAGATTCCAGAGGGGGTGACGAGCATCGGTGATATGGCGTTTAGAGGCTGTAGCTCACTAAAGAGCATCAAGATTCCAGAGGGGGTGACAAACATCGGAGGCTGGGCATTTTATGGCTGTGATGAACTGCCACCGCATCTTCTTGTTTATGACAAAGGCACAAAGTGTTATGGATGGGTAGGTGATATATCAAAGTGTATTGAGGTAACTATTCCGGAGGGGGTGACGAGCATTGGAAGTGGTGCGTTTGGAGGCTGTAGCTCATTGACAAGCATCACTATTCCGAAGGGGGTGACGAGCATCAGAGACTGGGCGTTTGAAGGCTGTAGCTCACTAAAGAACATCAAGATTCCGGAGAGTGTGACGAACATCGGAAACTGGGCGTTTGGAAGATGTAGCTCACTAAAGAGCATCAAGATTCCGGAGAGGGTGACAAGCATCGGAGACTGGACGTTTGATGGATGTAGATCACTAAAGAACATCAGAATTCCGGAGGGGGTGACGAGCATCGGAAACTCTGCGTTTATAGGCTGTAGCTCACTAAAGAACATCAGAATTCCGGAGGGGGTGACGAGCATCGGAAACTGGGCGTTTGAAGGCTGTAGCTCACTAAAGAACATCAAGATTCCGAAGAGTGTGACGAGCATCGGTGAGAGTGCGTTTGCAGACTGTAGCTCACTAAAGAACATCAACATTCCGGTGGGTGTGACGAGCATCGGATATATGGCGTTTAATGGCTGTAACTCACTAAAGAGCATCAAAATTCCGAAGAGTGTGACGAGCATCGGATATATGGCGTTTAATGGCTGTAAAAATCTTGATGTTGTAATAGATAATAAGGAGCAGAATGTCATAATAGTATATGGTGCTTTTAATGATTGCAAATCTGTCAAGTTTTTGAAATAAATCGCCACACCATCTTGTAAAGGCTCCACATTGTGATGTCTTTGCAAACAGGAACAAAAACCAACCTAAAATTTTATTTCGCTAATTTTCAATATTATATAAACTTTTTTGAAATTTCTTTACGAAATTTGGCATAGTTGGCACGGTTTTTGTAGTTAATATAGTGACGATGTGAATCGGTAATTTGTAGTTTAGTCCTAATATTAAATCCTTTTATGCTATCTATGATAGTAAAAAGCAGGAATTTTAACTTTTTGTTATAATTTCTGCTTTTTGTTTTGTCATTTCCCAAAAAAGATATATTTTTGTGCCGTAAAACATAAAATAAGTCATAAACATGTTGTTTTGACCACGTTTTGTGTTCTAATCAAGATCTTCATATCTAAGTTATCATATTTTAGGTTTAGGCAGATCCCCAATTGTTTTGGCGGTCTGCTTTTTTTTTGATTAAAAGTTAAAAGCAATCCTTTTTTGCTATAAGACTCATTTTGCAACCAAATATGAGGATTGTTAAGGGTCCATGTTTGATAAATATTGGCCCTAACCCTTCCCCACGTGCGAGCCGTAGGCGAGCACATAAAATTTAATAAAAACCACAGAGAATAAAGTTTACAGAGAAAAGCTACGCTTTTTTATGAGAAAAAGAGGTGTGAATCCAATCAAAAAGTGGAATATGATCAGCAGATTACAATTTATCGAACTCACGTTATATTATTTGTGCTCGCCTTCGGCTCGCACTAGAGAGGAGGGGTTAGGGCGTTCCGCCCTTAACAATCCCCGACATATATAACCAATTTTTTTAATTAAATTTAAACAGTTTCTAAGAGTTAAGAATTGATTTGGCATTTTTTTTTACATTTGCATTAATAATAATAATAATATGGAAAACACTAGTTATTGCTCGTTTAAAGAGAAATTATGTTTCGCACTTGGAGACGCGAGCGCGAACATCGCATGGAGAGGTGTCGCAGCCTTCCTTACAATCTTTTACACCGATGTTTTTGGTCTTACTCCTGCATCTGTCGGACTGCTTATGCTTATTTGCCGTTCAAGCGACGGTGTAAGCGACGTCGCAATGGGTATGATCGGCGACAGAACAAAATCTAAATACGGACACTTCCGTCCTTGGATACTTTGGACAGCCATTCCTCTTGGCGTGATTCTTTCCTTACTCTTCACTGCTCCCGACTGGAGTTATGAAATGAAACTCGTCTACGCATACACCACTTATATTCTGTTTACTCTAATCTATACTGCCAACAATATCCCTTACGGTGCTTTGATGGCTGTGATGACTCCTAACGAGAATGAGCGCACATCGCTTGGATCTTTCCGTATGATGGGTGCTTTCACAGGTGGTATGCTAGTACAAGGTTCGCTTCTTGCGTTAGTGGCATACTTCGGCAACGTCAACCCGACTATCGACCTTGAGCAAAAAGCTGAAACTGAATATGTGGTGACAGTAACGTCGCCAGAAGATGTGAAAAATGCTAAAATCAGCACCCAGCACGGTCTTTTTGGCAGCGTCGCAAAATTCCAGATGGTGGGAGACACCGCAGCTCCAACACTTGGAAAAAGTTTTGAGATGAAGGCAGGAGAAAAATATACTTTCACCATCACTGGCGAGAGCGACCTTACAAAAGACAATATTTCCCTGATCAACCAAAGCACAGGATACAGCAACAGTATGTATATCATGAGTGCTATTCTTGCTCTTTGTATGTTCCTGACTTTCTGGGGAACAAGAGAGCGTGTGGCTCCTGACGAAAAACAGGAGGATAACCTTTTGCAAGATTTGAAAGACCTTGTTAAAAACAAGCCATGGTTCATTCTTCTTGTAGTCGGACTTGGTTTCAATATCTATAATAATTTGAAGACGGGTATTATCGCCATCTACTTCACCCACTATGTGGGAAACGCCGCGCTCGCAGGTATCTATTTTGTGGCTTTGATGCTTATCAGTATCGTAGCAGCGATGATCACTCCTTCATTGAGCAAAAAATTCGGTAAGAAGAACGTTTTCATCGGTTCAATGATAGCGACATCCATTGTCAACTCTTTGCTTTACTTCTTCGGACCAACTCAGATTCTTATGATCTTCGCAGTCGGAATCACATCAGAGTTGTTTGCAGCCATCCTTCCTACCCTATTCTTCGGAATGCTTGGAGACGCTGCCGACTATGGAGAGAAGATGTTTGGCCGCCGTGCCACGGGACTTGTCTACTCAGCCGGAAGTTTCGCCACAAAATTCGGTGGTGGTATCGCAGGCGCAATCATCGGAGCTGTGCTTGGATTATACGGTTACGACGGACAAGATTCATCAGCTATCCAGAACGCTGTGCCTGGAATCATCAACCTTATGAGTTGGATTCCAGCCGTGATCTGCCTGGCATTCACATTCGTGATGTCGTTCTATCCGATCACATCCGTAGCAGAAGCAACTGCTCCAACTATAAAAGACGACTCAACAGACTTAACAATAAACAATGAAAATAAATAAAATCATAATTGTGGCAACCCTGGCATTAGGGTTGCCTTCTTGTTTCTCACAAGAGAAAAAGACGGAGGAATCGGCAAAAGTATCTGCTAAAAAGGAGATAAAAATAGATTTCAATGCCGACAGTGCATACAGCTATATTGCCAAGCAGTGTGAATTCGGACCACGTGTTCTCGAAAGCAAGGCCCACGACGACTGCGTCGAATACATGACAAGTGAATTGCGTCGACATGGTGCGGATATTGTGGAGGTGCAGAAATGCGATGTGGTGGATTGGGAAAAGAAGACACGCAAAGCAGAGAATATCATCGCTCATTTCAATCCGTCAGCAAAGAAAAGAGTCATTCTGTTCTCCCACTGGGATTCTCGCCCTTGGGCAGATCAAGATGGCAACGAGGCGACGCGAAGAAAGCCTATCGACGGTGCCAACGACGGTGCGAGCGGTGTAGGAGTGATTTTGGAGATTGCACGCCAGTATAAGAAAACAGATATGAATGTAGGTCTTGACATCGTATTTTTTGATGCGGAAGATTTGGGAGAACCGACATTTATCACAGGAGGCAGAGGCAACAACGAATCATGGTGTCTTGGTTCACAATATTGGTCAAAAAATTATAAAGCCGACTCCATCGCCAAACCACGATTCGGTATTCTTCTCGATATGGTAGGCGACGCGAATGCCAAATTCCACATCGATATGGCATCCGGCAGATTGGCAAGCATTGCTGTTGCCAAAATCTGGCAGACAGCCAAAAACCTCGGCTACGGGGATATTTTCGAAATGCTTGAAAGCGGTTCCATTATAGACGATCACGTCTATGTGAACCAATACGCGAATATTCCTACGGTGGATATCATCGATTTCACCGCAGAAAGAGGTTTTCCAGAGACATGGCACACACATCAGGATGTGATCGGCAATATCAACAAAGGGACTCTGAAAGCTGTAGGAGAAACGTTAATGACAGTGTTGGCTAAAGAATAATAAATGTAGAGACGTGGCGTGCCACGTCTCCTTTTTATTTTTTTGGTGCACTACGTCTTCTTTTTATACCACGTCTCTTTTTTTATTTTGGAAATATGAAAGAAATTGAACCTTTGAAATTATCTTATTCAGGATGTAAAATACCTGTTTTTCCCAGTTTACTATTCATTTTTTGTATAGCAGTAATTATTTGTTTTTTGTATAGCAAATTAGGATTGTCAGAACAAGAAATCAAAAAAATACTCTCATTTGTTCTTGTTATTTTATCAATTTCTTGGATACTTTTATTGATTTTAATACGTTATAGACACTCACTCATAATTGAAGAGAAAGGTGTAACAATGAAAGATGGAAAAACAAAAATTCAACTTACGTGGGGAGACATAAAACGCATTAACTATTCAAAAGAAGGTGTCAATTGTTTAGAGATTGAAACTAAATTTGATTCCACCACTATTTTTCTTCCACTCCAACTATTTATTAAGCGATATTGGGATAATAAAGAAAAGGAGAAATTTTTTTCACATCTTGACTCTTTTATTTCTAAATTCAATTCAGGTTATCTCAACTTAGAAGAAAACCACACGAATAAATTGACAACATACAAACCATATATCAAAAGTGAATCATATATTTTGCAAAGGAAAAGCAATATTCTAATTGCTCTGATTTTTTCAACATTGATTGTCGGATTCTTCCTTATATTTCCGATGAAAATGGCTTTATGCTTTTCTGCTTCTTATTTGCTTATCCTTTTATGCACAATTAACTATAACTATAGTAAAGACGATCTTGTGTTTGATGCAGCAGGAATTACTATATATCACAAACACGACATATCTTTTGTATCATGGGAAAATATCAGTAATATCGAATTTATTACAGGGGAAAGAGACACTTTAATATTTTACTATAAAGACGACAATAAAGAAAGAAAAGCAAAAACATGGTATATATCCACTATAGCAAATGTTAATGGAGATATTTACGATTATTTTATTAACGTCTCTAAATTACGTGGAAAATCAGCGATAGACTCATATATCATAATAAAAGCTAAAAGAAACAAATAAACTGATTTACAAAAATCTAAATAACGTGAGTTCGATGAATTGTAATCTGTGAATTATTTTCCACTTTTAGATTGAATTTTCTCCTCTTTTCCTCATAAAAAAGGCGTAGCCTTTCTCTGTAAACCTTGTGCCTCTGTGGTTTTATTAAATTTATGTGCTCGCCTACGGCTCGCACGTGGGGAGGGGGTTAGGACGTTCCGTCCTTAACAATCCTCATTTATGACACTCCAACTATCATTTTGATTTCGTCGAATTCACGTTAATTTAGCATTCCTCATTTATAATTTAGCATTTCTTCCTATTCATCACAGTGATCACAGAGAACGACAATATAATCTCTGTCAGTACTGTTAGATCAAATGCCCACACTGCTCCCTTCACACCAAAATATTCATTAAATATTATCGTCGACACGATGCACACCGCTAATGCGACAGCCTCAACAATTGTGGCATACTTCTGTCGCTGTATGGCATATAATCCCTGCACTGTGAGATATAGGGAAGTGGTGCAAAAAAGCGGACAAATGGAGTAGTATCTCAACAAATCCGTCGATTCAGCAAATTCCTTTCCAAGCAATAATGAGACCGCAAGTGGCGAGAATATATACATTCCAACACTGAAACAAGCTGAAATCAAAACCACTATCTTCAACGTCTTATAAAAATATCTGATTCCTCCCTCCCTATCTTTTTCGTATTCTCTCGACACCTTCGGAAAAATCGCCATTGAGATAGGCAAATTACACATTGCCACCGCCGCAAACACCAGTTTGAATGCTCCGGAATAAATTCCAAGATCATGTTCCGTAGCGTTGCCAGCTCCAAGATATGTTACAGCAAACGCCTGGGTAATCGACGAACAGACTGAAGCCAAAAAAACAGGTAGAGAATCACCAAGCAACGTCTTCACCGTCTCTCCCGTCACTTTTATTCTTCTCATTCCCTCTTCCTTCACACAGTAGGCAACCGTGATCAAACCTCCCGCGATATATGAGAACGAGAATGATGCCAAATAGCCGACACTATCAGATGCTTCACGCACACAGACGACCACCAATATGGCACCAGCCGCCTTGATCAAAAAGTTGGCAACACTCATAATGCTCAACTTTTCCATTCCCTGGAAATACCACGACGGATAAAGCCACCAGCCTATATTAATCATCCACGCTGCGGCATACATCACCAATTCCTCGGTGGATTGGCTGTGTGTGAAAGAATATGGAAGGAAGACGAGAAGCGATACCACCGTCAGCAACAGCTTCGCGTATATGGTTCCCCAGAAGATAGAACGGAGTTTCTTCGGATTATCCCTGTTGACAGCAATAGCTCGCGTCGACGTATATTCAAAACCAAAATTGATGAAGATTGTGGCATACTGGGCGATAGTCTGCATATAAGTCACCTTACCGAAACTGTCCACACCTAGGATTCGGCTTACGTAAGGAATCAGAAGGATTGGAATAATATAGTTGGCTGCCTGAAACACTGTCATCCACGCCGCATTCTTAATGACTCTCTTGTTTTCTCCGTCCATCATATTTGTTAAAGTAATGAGTACGCAAAGTTATATCTCTTTTTCAAAAATTAGGTATATTTGCAAAAAATGATGATATGAAAAGATTTTTTACCTCTATTGCTATATTGGCGACGGTGCTATGTGCATCTGCCCAAAACCAGCTTTTTTTCAAGCATATGTTTGAGAACAAGACCTCTGATGAATCAATCGTAGGTCATGGTTATCGTGACGACTGGGGATTCTATAAGAGCGACGACGGAAGATTCATACTCATTGATATGGCGATATTAAGTGCTGTGGAGCCTTCCGCCGGTATAATTTGTTGCAATATGACATTTAATGGAGAAGGTTGCAAAAGTGAAGAGGAGGCAAAAACAATACTTGAGTCGAAGGTAAAACCTGCCATTGAATCGTTGGCCAACGACAAAAAGAACAAGTCTGCTTATGTGGCAGCGTCTATGGATAGCAGTAAACTTGAGATCTATGCCTATACATACAATACGGAAGAGTTGAAAAAGGAAATAGAAAAATCAAAATTAGTCGGTAGAATCGGCAAAAACATGAATATTTCCTTCAAAAACGACCAAAATTGGAACATCTACCAATCCAAACTTTTCCCCGACCAATGGAATTACCAAAAGATACAAAACCAACGTATAATAGAAGATCTTCAAGCTAAAGGTGACGTGAATACAAAACTTCATATTGTTTCTCACTTCATCTCTTTCCCTTTAGACAAGAAAGAGAATGCCAACAACCTTGCCGCCAAGGCCAAAACATGGAAATATTATGTTGACCAGGTGGAGGAAGAAGAGGGAGTAGTCAAAGTTGTTTTCTCAAAGAAATCAAAAACTGATATAGAGTCGATCACCACAGTCACAAATGAAGTGATGAATCTTGCAAAAGAATTCGGCGGCGAATACGTGGAATGGAGCACAAGAGTGATGAGAGACTAAATTATTTAGATTCTCTAATTTCTGTAAGATAATTCAAAAATCTGGTATCATCACCGTTTAAAATCAGTTCATCAGGGAATCCTACTTCCTGAGCTAATCCATAGGCATAGGTATGGTTGGCGACATCGTAAGTGATGTGGGCATCACTACCCATGATGATTGGAACATTCATCTCCTTACAATATCCCAACATCTCTATAAAATTAGATTTTGCTTTTGGTTTATCACGTCCAGGACGAAGACTGCTATTGTTTAGCTCCAGCAAAGTTTTCGTCTCAGCACTACACTGCACTATAGCCCTGATATCGAGATCAGCAGTACCGTCGACAGGATGAGAAATTATATCTATATCAGGCCTTTTCATCGCATTTATTATAGCGTCCGTATTTTCAGTGACGGTGCCATTGGTAAACGCACGACTATGCAGACCAGCTATACGGATATCCAACGTTTTAGTGATGCTTGGCTTCAAATCAACATTTCCAGCGAAATCAATGATGTTCATTTCCGAACCCATCATAAGACGCATCTCACCATATTGACGTGGAATAACACTAAGATTACGGTAGTAGATAGAATGACATGATCCAGGCATCATTGGTCCATGTTCCGTCACACCAAAAAGTTTGAGACCCTTTTTTTGTGCGGCATCAATCATTTCAGCAAGAGTACTGTAAGCATGTCCACTGACAATTGTATGAGTATGTAAATCCACTACTGATTTCATCTTCGTTGCAAAATAATTTGTTCAAAGACAAACTTACTAAAAATTATGTGATTTTGCTAGGTTATGACAAAAAAAGGCAGCAGCATCGTCGTTAGTTTTTATACACCTAACACTATATTCGCATCAATATTTAATCGTTTGCATATTGTCCTTGCCACCTGCAATGTTGGTTCACTTTTCCCAGTAAGAAAATTACTAAGTCGTGAAGGACTCACACCAAGTAGTTCAGATAAAGCTTTTTGAGAAAGTCCCATTTCATACATTCTTAATTTTAATACATCTGCTAATGATGGTTCTCCAATCGAAAAATGTTCATCAGAATAATCTGCAACAAGATTGGACAATAAATTAAGTTCTATCAAATTAGGATCATTTTCTGGAGTATTATCGTCAACTAACGGCAATAGTTCCTCTACTTTAGCAACCGCCCATTTATATTGTTCTTTTGTTTCTATCTTTGTCATAACTCCATATTAATTAAATGTTTCTACAATCTATCTTGTCATATTCCGAATGTGTACCTATAAATCGTACATAAACGAATCCTATCACAAACTTGATAACTACTACCAAACGATAATTATTTCCCTTTATATTGAATACATAATGTTGATTTCCAACATTATCTACACTATTAAACGTTTTTTTTATATCAGCGAAACAACTCCACTTAGATTTCTTTACTTTTGATACCCAATCTTGTAAAGCAACTTTACTTTCTGGCACCATTTCCGAATATTCTTTTATTGCCTGTTCTGTAAATATCCTCATAAATACAAAAATAAAAATTCTAAATTATAAAACAAAATTTCATATTGCAAAATCTATGCAATGATTATGAATATGTAATATCCGTACTGTAAACTATATTATTTTCTACACCCAATAACACGCACTAATAAAAATACGAAGATGATGTTGTCTTTAATTCACAACAAAAAAGGATGTCAAAATTGACATCCTTTTGTATGTTTTATTTGTTTTTCAACAAATCTCTGATCTCTGTGAGAAGAACCTCCTCCTTGCTTGGTGCTGGCGGTTCTGGAGCTGGAGCCTCATCCTTTTTCTTCTTAGTAAAGTTTGAAACCAAACGAATTGCTGCGAAGATACAGATTGCAACAATCAAGAAATCAAATGTCACCTGTAGGAAATTTCCATAGTTCAAAGTGACAGCTTCTACTGCAGGTGCTGTATCTGTTGCAGGAACAGCTTCCTTCAATGTTAGCTTAAAATCAGTAAAGTTAACACCTCCAATAACATAGCCAAGAATTGGCATCATGATGTCAGATACCATTGAAGTGACTATCTTACCGAATGCACCACCGATGATCACACCAATTGCCATGTCGACAACGTTGCCCTTCATGGCGAAATCCTTAAATTCACTAATTAGACTCATCTCTAAAAAATTTTTGTTAGTCTTTAATTTTTATACAAAATTAAAGGTTTTAGAAAAATAATCAAAAATGAATTAAAAAAAGTGATTTTTTGCTGATTCGTTTTTTCAAATAAAAGGAAAGACGGAATTACTTTTCCGTCTTCCTTATTTTATCTACTCTACAATTACTTTTATTACCTTCTTTGCAGATTTTGCCACATATACTCCCCTTGCATATCCTTTTTCTCGCAAAATATATGGAAGACGGTGCTGATCAGACACTATTTTTCCATAATTTTCACCGTTCACATCGAATATTTCAAATGTTTGGATGTCTTCTGCTTCTATATTGCACACATAAGTAGGATCGTATTCAGTGAAGATGAATTTATCAATGTTGATCCAGTCACCGACTATATTCATACGCAATGTATGTTTGCCCTGAGGAAGTTTAGTCAAACTGCGTGTTGTTGTCTCAAGATAACTTTCCCAATCATTATCGTTTGGTGTTGTCTGCAACATATCCGTGATTGCCTCGCCATCAAGAAGTAGCTGGATTCCTGAATTTTCTCCACCCGATGACAAAATTGCAGAAATATCATAGTAAGCCTCATTTTCAATGTTGACAGTATACTCAAGCCACTCTTCTTTCTGGGCATAACCAACAGCGTATTCATCGGGTTTATCCTTCAAAGCATAGACATCCACTCCCGTCTCCAATCGATATCCTTCACCACGGTTTTGCCTGTCTTTGTCGTGATAGGAAATTCCATCGCTTCCATTATCGAAATGCTCTGCCTCAATTGTTCCAGGAATGGATAACGCATGACCCAAGAATGGAGATTTTGGAGTTGTCTCACCCGGTGTGATATAAAGGCGATAAGCGTACAACTTGCTTGTGACATTTACAGGCACCACTATTTTTCCATTGTCGACAGTATATACTTTTGTGGCCAACGTTTGTGGACCAGCCACTGCCTTATCTTTATTCTCCCAAGTCACCACTTCAGTTGTCACCTCAACCTCACTTCCCATCCATGAAGGAATACCATTGATAGTAACGTCGACAGAACCTACGCTTGATCCTCCCAACACTACACTTGCCTCGCGCATTTGTCTGTTGACTGCGGCAAAACCGTCCAATCCATCGCTTTTATCGTTTGGTGGTGTGACTGATGCCATATAACCTTCCATATCTCCGTACCATTTGTAGAGATGCCATCCTCCACCCTTCTCATTCTGCGACGTGAGCAAACTACCCAAACGACCAGGAAGATTAGTGAACCACCATGAAATCATCGCACTTTCCACACCATGACGCTCAAATTTGGCGATGAAAGGGACTGAATATCCCGGACATCCCTCGTATTTTTGGTTTGCTGCATCCGATCCAGCACAATACTCATTGATACTGATTTTGCGTGGAGAGACATTATATTTCTTTTCCAAACTGCGATAATGGTTGAGAGCATCCACAAATCCGCCAGAACCCCACTGGTGCCAACTGATCACGTCGGGCATACAGTTGTTTTGAGAACAGAACTTTACAAATGTTTCCATTCGCGAAGAGCTATAGAAAGCAAAAGAAGGACCTATAATTCTGCAACCAGGATCCAGACGACGCAAAAGATCATAAGTTGGTTTCCATAAATCCTCATGGTATCTTCCATTCGCGTCTTTCCAGGTGCCATAAGGCTCATTCCATATTTCGTAACCGTCGAAATTAAGATTAGAATTCTTTCTTTTATTCACAATCGTTGTCACCTCCTGCTCCCAATAGCTCCATCCTTTCCAATTATAAGGCCATCCAGGAAGAATATCAGCAAGACGAATATGAACCTTACCAGTAGTATTCTTTATTCTCTCTGCAGCTTTGAAGGCATCGCCGATAGGTTGTTGACGTCCACTGCCCGACACAGCAGGATTAAGAAAAGCATTTGGTTTCAATGGAACGACGTGAGCAGCGATATCCGCTGGAAGTGATTCCGTCAGTCCATAAAGTGAACCAGAAGCCACATGAGTCACAGGGCGAATACTGTCGCCAAGATCAACTTTCAGATTAAAGTCGGCAGCATACGATAAAGTCGAGCATGCAAGTGCCAATAAAGTAAATAGTCTAGTCTTCATAGTATGTAGGTATTATATTAATTGCGGTGACTTTGCACACACATTTCTCACCAGCAAAAGTATATCTATTTAGAATATAAGCTGATAGACAAACGTATCAAACACGGGCATTGACAGTTAACAATAAAATTGAAATGGTTAACAAAAAGTGTTAGAATGTACCTATCTGATAGCAAAATTCGTACTTAAAAACGTGTTGACGGGAAATATACCTCTTAGATTATTAAATTTAGGTTATAGAGGTGAGGATTGTTAATGTCCCTTTTATTTTCAATCATAATAAACTAAAACTGAGCCAAAACAAACATAAACTGTTTCATAATAGTACCTAAATATTTTAATTAGAGTTTAACTAACTATAATGATCTATTTTACCCCTTTTCATCGAATAATTTTCAAATTTTGGTTTATTTTCACCATCTATCCAGACAATAACATATTGTAAATTAAATAAGAGAGTTAAAAAAATTAGATTAATTGTTGAAAAAATATAGTATATTTGTTTGCACATTTGAAGTATATGTAAATTAGTCGATGAAAAAAGAACTTATTATGATGGCTATGGCCCTGTCGATAGGCAGTGTCAACGCTCAAAAAACTAAAACTTATACTACTGCTGAACGTCTGTACTTTGAAGGAAAAGAAATGTACGACCTCAAGCAGTATAACACTGCATTCCGTTACCTCGACGAATATCTGCAAGACAAAGATGTGGATAGAGAGGAATATTACGCTGAAGCAGAATATCTACTTGCCTGCTGTGCCTACGAAATGGACAGAAAAGATACACGAGGTCGCCTGGAAAGATTTGTTGCGAATAATCCACACTCGTCTCATATAAGCAGAATATTATTCTTGCAAGGCTCTATTTATTTTCAAAAAGGCAAATACAAAGAGGCTCTCGAACAATATTTTTGCAAAGTCGACCCACGTAAACTAAGCAAAAAGGAGAAAGCGGACTATTTCTTCCGCCACGGCTATTGCAATCTTCAACTTCAAGATTACGATAAAGCCCACTCTTCTTTCACTACTCTATGTGACCTTAACAACGACAATTATCAAAAATCAGGCAAATATTATCTTGCCTACATCGACTATTTGAAAAAAAACTATGACGCTGCTCTTCCAACTTTCATCAGTCTGCAGAACGACAGCGAATATGAATCTATCGTCCCATATTACATTGCTCAGATATACTATTACAAGAATATGGACGAAAAAGTGTTCGAATACGGACACTCAATAATCGAAAAATATCCGAATAATAAGAGCAATTCTGAAATCTACCGTATAATCGGCGAATGCTATTTCAAAAAGAACGATTATAAGCAGACTATCAAGTATCTTTCTGAATATGCAAAGACGACGGATCAAATCATGCGTAACAATATCTACATGCTGGGTACGTCATACTGCAAGACTCAGGATTGGAAAAACGCAATTGAAAATCTGCAAAAAGTAACGACAGAAAACGACGAACTGAGTCAGAATGCTTATTTGAACCTCGGAAATTCATATTTGAAGGTTGGCGACAAGACTAACGCAAGAATGTGCTTCGCCCAAGCATCAAAAATGGAGTTTGACAAAGAGGTTCAGGAAGAAGCAATGTTCAACTACGCTCTTGTGGTATATGATCAAAGTTATTCACCATTCGATGAATCTGTGACCACTTTTGAGAATTTCTTGGAAAAATTTCCTAAGTCAAACTATAAAAACCGCATCTACGATTATTTGCTCAACGTCTACATGACGACAAAAAACTATGAGGCAGCATACGCGTCGATACAAAAAATCAATACAAATAATCCTAGCATCTTGGAAGCTCGTCAAAGAATACTATATTGTCTTGGTATTCAAAGCTTTACAGATGGTGATTACGAGAAAGCTAAAGATTATCTCACTAAATCACTCATTGACAAACAATATAACTACAATACCGAATCACTAGCTTATTTTTGGCGTGGTGAGGCAAATTTCCGTCTCAACAAACCAACAGAAGCTCAGCAAGATTATCTCTCATTTATAAATACAACGGGAGCTCGACACAGTGATGTATACAATCTTGCCCACTACAACCTCGGTTACTGCTACTTCAACAATAAGAGTTATACTTCGGCATTGACATGGTTCAGAAAATTCACTAATCTTGAAGATAACAACAAAACACTCATCGCCGATGCCAACAACCGTATAGGTGACTGTTACTTCATCAACCATGATTTTGAAAATGCAGAGAAAAGCTATTCAAAAGTTTACGCATTGAAAGGATCCGGAGCCGACTATGCTTGTTTCCAACAAGGTTTCGTACAAGGTCTTCAGAAAAATTATAACGGAAAAATCGCTACTTTGAACCGTCTGATTTCAAAGTTTCCAAATTCAGAATACATTGCCGACGCAATGTATGAAATCGGTCGTTCATACGTAATGCTTAACGATTATAAATCAGCAATCACCACATATGAAAAACTATCAAAATCATATTTTCATAGTCCTCTAAGTCGTAAAGGTAAGCTTCAGACTGCTATGCTCCACGATAAAATGGGAGATTTTGAACAAAGTACCAAGATTTACAAGAGTATAGTTGATATGTTTCCATCAAGTGAAGAAGCAAAAACATCGCTTGAAGGTTTGAAACGTATATATTTTGACCAAAATAATGTGTCTGGATATGCAGAATATGTGGAAAGTCTCGGTGGAATCGCCAAATTTGAAATTTCAGAACAGGATTCTTTGACTTATCTTGCCGCTGAAAAACTTTATCTTCAGGAGAAATACCAGGAAGCAATCAACAGTTTCAACAAATATCTTGATAAGTTTCCTAACAGCATCTTTAATGAAAGTGCACACTTCAATCTAGGTAATAGCTACTATAATATTAAGGAGTACGACCTGGCAAAGAAAGAATTGTCGCTTACAGCGCAGCAACTTGGTTCCGTCCATGCAGAACAAGCCCTTCTTCTTCTTGCTGACATAGAGTATAAGAAGGAAAATTACGAGCAGGTTGTGGAACACCTTGAAAAAATGGTTGAAATCACACAGAATGTGGAGAATAAAGAGAAAGCCAAACTTCAAATTATGCGTAGCTACAACAAACTCGGCAAAATCGACGAAACAATCTCCGCTTGTGATAACGTGATCAAAGGAGACAAACTTGATCCAAACCTATATCGTGAAGCTCTTTACACTCGTGCAAAATGTTATGAGCAAAAGGGTGAAACAAATTATGCCGTCGCTGATTATAAAACTCTATCTTCCAATTGTTTAGATGAGTTTGGTGCAGAAGCAAAATATAAAACTGCTGAATACGCTTTCCACGATGGTAATAAAGAGGCTGCAGAAAAGATAATCTTCGAATTCATCGATCAAAACACTCCGCACCAATACTGGTTGGCAAAGAGTTTTGTGCTTTTGGCTGATATCTACGTATCAATGGATCGTGAGTTTGAAGCTAAACAATATCTGCTAAGTGTAAGAGAAAACTATAAGGGTAAAGATGATATAGCTCTTGAGATCAAATCACGTCTTGATGACATTGAGGCAAGAGAGAAAAATAAAATTAAGGAGTAAAGAAAATCACGATGAAAAGAATAGTCTTTAATATTGCTCTACTTTCGGCATTTTCAATAGTCAGTGCACAAAACGCATCCGACTCCACAAATACTGCGTCTGCCACCGATACTACAATCAAAAGAAATATCGAGGTGGTGAGAGATTATACTCCCGTCATTAAAGAAGCTGGTAAAATTAATACAATGCCAGAACTTAAAGATGTGAATACCAAAAAGATAGAAGTGGATTATAAAGTTTGGACTTCAACCTACAAGCCAAAAACTGATATTATTCCTTCTCTTGATTATGCACTTGCGTCGCAGGAAGAAAACAAATATAGTCGTGAAGGTTTTCTTAGATTAGGTGGAGGAAACTACAAATCTTTCCTTGGTGAACTTTATACACCTATCTATAATAGCGACGTCGCCCTTTTCGACTTCTATTTGAAACACAACTCATCATTTGGTAACGTCACACTTAAAAAAGACAACTATGATGTCCTTTCCAACGATGTTTTAAGCAAAGGACTTTATAATGACAATAAAGCGAGAATATCCTTTCTACGAAGCATCAGAATTCGTGAAATTAGTGCATTTGGAGAGTTTGGTTATAACCGTTTCAACTACTATGGACTAAACAGTGATATGATCAGTTTTTCCGAACAAAATAAGGACAAAGAAGAGCCTGAATATAAGAATGATGATCAGAAAAACTCCCATTTGACCGCAGCTTTGAATTTTCGCTTCCGATCAAAAGATTATATAGAGCAGTGGAAATATGATTTGCAAACCAATTGGCGTCTTTTGAAAACTCATTTCGACGTCGCTGAAAACACAATTTTCACAGATTTGGCAGCTTCATACAGAATGCAAGAATCTATATTGTCATTGAAATTTCAGATGTATAATGTGTTTGTTTCTACTCCTGAAAACGGCTCTATCGATTTCAGCAAAGCAAAAAACTTCAACAATTTCACTGTTTTGAAGTTTAATCCTTACTACAGTTTCATTTCTGAAGTAGGAAGACTGAATCTTGGTCTAAAAGCTTCATTTGGTATCAATCAAGGAAAAAATACAGCATTTTCACCGGATATTACAGGACAAGTACGTGTAATCGATAATATTTGGTATGTCTACGCAGGTGTGACTGGAGACTATAAAGTGAACACTCTTCGTTCACTTGCCAACGAAAACATATATCTTTCTCCAGACGCACGTCCGGAAGACACTTATATTCCTCTTGACATTTATTTGGGAACAAAACTCAATATTGGCAAAAGTGTGAACACTGACATCCACATAGGATACAAAATCATCAACAATCAATACTTCTACGTCAACAAGTCTGACTCAACAGGGATGAAGAACACATTTGATGTTGTGTACGACAAAAACGTTGGTCAGTTTAACTGTGGAGCAGCTGTTAACTATAATTTCCGTGAAAAAGTGGATTTTTCATTTAAAATCGGCTACAATAAATGGTCGCTTGAAAAACAGAAAGAAGCTTGGATGTTGCCAGCAGCACAAATCGGACTTGGAGTCAGCTATGTTCCAACAGATTTTCTTCGTTTCAACATCAACTACGATCTTGAAGCAGGAAGAAAAGCTAAACTAGGAAAAGACTCTAGTGTAGACCTTAAAAACTTCAACGACATCAGTTTGGGTGCAAATTATAAGTTGATGAGTTTTCTCGATGTATTCGCTCGTTTCAACAATATTTTGAACCAAAGAAGCGAGTTTTGGTATGGCTATCCATCCCAAGGATTCAACTTTTTGCTTGGTTTGACACTGACTTTCTAAATCAGTCATTAAGTCATTTTTCACTCTAAATTTCCAAGAAAATGGTGATAATAGCTACACTGATATCTGCAATACTCATCATTGTCGTAGTATTGCAATTCAAGGAAAAAAGGAGAGTGAAAAAAGAAAGAGATACTCAAAGACGCAAAGAGCAACGTAGAGAAATGATAATGAAGACGGTGGCTGGACTCAGTGCAGTGATGATGAAAGCCAACACTGTGAGAACCAAATCACAGATTGAAATTGTCAAAAATTATCTCGACCGAAAGATGAATTCCACGTATGCCAAGCAGACAATCGAATATTTGAAAACGTATCTCTACGACGACAATTTGTCGGTGAATATACTATGTTTGAATGCAAACCGCACATTTAAGTATGGCAACAGAGTACAGCTTCTAAACATGCTCATGTGTATCAGCACTTGTGGAAAGGGAATATGTAGAAGTGAGCGTGAACTGATAGAAAAAATCATGAGACACATGAAAATAAACTCTATCGACAAAGAAAATCTATGGACTATTTATAGAGGCTACATTGTCAACGACGAGGAAAATTTAGAAGAATCATTGAATGAAAAGACTAAAAACGCATTCAAGACAATGGAATTAAATTACAACTGCACATTAAAAGAACTGAAACGTCAATGGAGAAAGCTATCACTGAAATATCATCCAGACAAATACGAATTATCCGATGAAATCAGTAAAAAAGAGGCAACTCGTAAGATGCAGGAAATAGTGAACGCATACTATTTTCTTCTCAACAACTACTTTGAAAGTTTAGAAATTTAGACTTATACATGATGGAAAAAGAGATTTCACAGCTGAAACAAATAGTTCTTTCACTTCCAGAAAGTCCAGGCGTTTACCAATATGTCAACAAAGAAAATGAAATCATCTACGTTGGAAAAGCTGTGAACCTCAAAAGAAGAGTTTCATCATATTTCAACAAATATCAGACTTCAAATAAAGTCAGAGCACTTGTAAAACAGATTGCAGACATCAAATATATTGTTGTGCCGAGTGAGCAGGATGCCTTGCTTCTTGAAAACAGTCTGATAAAAAAACACCAACCGAGATACAACATTCTACTGAAGGATGATAAAACATATCCGTGGATTTGCATTAAAAATGAACCTTTTCCCCGTGTTTTCTACACTCGTCGTTATGTTCACGACGGATCACTCTACTATGGTCCATACACATATCTTCCGGCAATGAAGACAGTGCTTGATCTAATTCACAACATATATGGAATCCGCACATGTAATAATAAGCTGACAGAAGATGCCATTAAAAGTGGAAAATATAAAGTATGTCTGGATTATCATATTAAGAAATGCAAAGGATGTTGTGAAGGTTATCAGACAGAAGAAGAATATAGAGAAAACATAAAAGAAATCAAGCTCATTTTGAAAGGTGAGATGAGTGTGCTTGAAAAATATATTCTCGATGAAATGGGCAAAGCTGCCGAAGAAATGAGATTTGAAGATGCACAAAAGATGAAAGAAAAACTCTATCTTCTTTCTCAGTATAAAAGCAAAAACACCATTGTAAGTCCAATTCTGACCAACATAGACGTTTTTTCAATAGAGATAGACGACAACAATGCCTACATCAACTTCTTGAAAGTGATGGAGGGAACAATATCACAAGCTTACACATTCGAATATAAAATACAGACAGAAGAAGAAGAGAGTGAAATTTTAGCTTCTGCAATTGTGGAAATGCGTCAGAAATTTCAGAGTCTATCACGAGAAATCATCGTCCCCTACCCTATTTCATTTGAATTAGACAATGTCACAATCACTGTTCCACAGAAAGGTGACAAGAAAAAACTGCTTGATTTATCAATAAAGAATGTCAAACAATACAGATTCGACAGAATCAAACAAGCGGAAAAATTCAATCCAGAGCAACGTGCAATGAAACTTCTGACTGAACTTCAAAAGGTTCTTGGACTAAAAGAAGTTCCACACCAAATTGAATGTTTTGATAATTCAAACATTTCAGGAAGCGATGCTGTAGCTGGATGTGTTGTCTACAAGAATGCAAAACCATCAAAAAAGGACTATCGCACATACAATATCAAAACTGTAGAAGGTCCTGACGACTACGGATCAATGCAAGAAGTTGTTTACCGACGTTACAGCAGATTGGTGAATGAAGGAGAAAAATTACCAAATTTGATCATTGTCGACGGTGGTATCGGACAAATGGAATGTGTAAGAGAAGTGATTGAAGACAAACTGAATTTATACATACCCATCGCAGGTTTGGCAAAAGACGACAAACACCGCACAAAAGAATTGCTTTATGGTTTTCCGCCACTTCATGTGGAGATACAACCAAATCATTCTTTATTTCGTTTTCTTGCAGGCATTCAAGATGAGGTGCACAGATTTGCAATCAGTTTTCATCGTAACAAACGAAGCAAAAGTCAGATTCATTCTGCACTTGATGACATCAATGGTATAGGAGAAAAAACTAAAGATACTTTAATAAAGAAATTCAAAAGTGTAAAACGAATCAAAGAACAAACAGAAGAAGAATTGGCTGAGGTCATTGGCAAAGCAAAAGCAAAGATAATTTTCGACAATCTTCATCAAGACTAAATCATTTTCATCGAAGATTCTTATTTTTTGAGACGTAGTAAACTACGTCTCTTTTTATTATTATATATCACAAAACAGATTTAACATTAAAGTAACGTGAGTTCGACGAAATCAAAAAGATAGTTGGAAGTGTCATAACTGAGGATTGTTAAGGGCGGAACGCCCTAACCCATTTCCACGTGCGAGCCGTAGGCGAGCACATAAAATTTTAAAAACCACAGAGAGAAAAAGTTCACAGAGAAAGACTTCGTCTTTTTATGAGAAAAGGAGGTTGGATTTCGATCAGCAAATGGAAAATGATTCACAGATTACAATTCATCGAACTCACATTAAAGTATTTTAGATTTGTTCCACGTGGAACAAAAAAAATGAATTTTTCTTTTACAACGTTCCACGTGGAACAAAAAAAATAGAGTCACATGTAAATGTGACTCTATTTTTAATTTTTGTTTACTTGTTCCATTTTATAAACCTTATCCGAAGGTCTCACTTTGCACGGAACTTTTATAGTGAATTTTGTTCCACGTGGAACAAAATCAGTTTCTTTATCATCCACTATGAGTTTATCAGCAATAAGTTCAACTACTCCTGTGGTAGGACCAATAATCAAAAGTTTGTCTCCTTTACTGATTCCAGCATTGGTTTCTTGTAAAAATTCGGCAACTCCAATATTGGAATAATAGCGAATTGTTTTGGCAACATACACTTTTCTTTCAGTCGCCTCTGATCCGTAAACGCTACTCCACTCTCCTAATCGCTGACCTAAATAGTAGCCGTTCCAGAAACCTCTGTTGAATACTGTTTTCAGTTGTTCATCCCATTTTGCTATTTTTTCTTCTGAGTATGAATCATCAATGATAGAATTCAATGCTTCATTATAACAAGATACCACAGTCTTCACATATTCTGCACTTCTTGCACGTCCTTCTATTTTGAAAACTCTTACTCCCGAATCAACCAATTTATTCAAAAAATGAATTGTCTTTAAATCTTTTGGCGACATCAAATACTTGTCGTCAACCTTGATCTCAATATCACGTTCGTCATCAAACAAACGATATGAATGGCGACATACCTGAAAACAAGCACCACGATTCGCTGAACTGTTCAACTCATGGAGACTCATATAACATTTTCCGGAAATGGCCATACACAAAGCACCATGGCAGAACATCTCTATTTTTAACTGTCCACCTTTTGGTCCGCATACATTCTGAGCAATAATCTGTTGATGTATTTTCGATACCTGGTCCATATTCAACTCTCTTGCCAATACCACAACATCAGCAAACTGTGCATAGAATTTCAAGGCTTCTATATTGGAAATATTCAACTGCGTCGACAAATGAACTTCTACACCAATTGATACTGCATAAAGAATAACAGACATGTCTGATGCTATAATCGCAGATACCCCACTCTCTTTTGCGGCATCAACATATGTACGCATATCATCAAGGTCTGTGTCGTACATTACTGTGTTGAGAGTAAGATAACTCTTCAACCCATTTTCAGTACATATACTTGCTATATTTTTTAGATCATCGACAGTGAAATTATTAGCAGAATGTGATCGCATGTTCAATTTTCCTATACCAAAGTAGACGGAATTCGCACCCGCTTGAATTGCTGCAGCTAAACTTTCATAACTGCCCACTGGAGCCATAATTTCAAAATCTGTTCTTTTCAAATCCATAATGCTTTAATTAACTTTGCACAAAGTTATAACTAAATGCACAACTGATGAAAATAGGCAATATAGAATTTTCTGAATACCCTCTCTTCCTTGCCCCTATGGAAGACGTTACTGATATCTCATTCAGAAAAATGTGTAAAAAATTCGGTGCTGATCTCGTCTACACTGAATTTGTCTCTGCCGACGCACTTATCAGAAATATCCAACGAACAGAAGATAAGATGACTATCGACGACTCTGAACGTCCTACCGTCATCCAACTTTACGGAAAAGATACCGAAACAATCGTCGAAGCAGCTAAAATCGCAGAAGCAGCTAAACCAGATATCATCGACATAAACTTCGGCTGCCCTGTAAAAAAAATTGCCGGTAAAGGAGGAGGTGCTGGTTTGCTACGTGATATTCCAAAACTACTGGAAATTACTCGTGAGGTGGTGAAAGCAGTGAAACTACCAGTGACTGTAAAAACCAGATTGGGCTGGGACAGCAATAATCTTATCATAACAACTCTTGCCGAACAAATTCAAGACTGCGGTGCACAAGCATTGGCTATCCACGGAAGAACTCGTGCACAAATGTATACAGGTGAAGCTGACTGGACTCTAATAGGTGAAGTCAAAAACAATCCGCGTATTCATATTCCTATCATAGGAAATGGTGATGTCACTACTCCTGAAAGAGCAAAAGAATGTTTTGATAAATACGGAGTGGATGCAGTAATGATAGGTAGAGCAACATTTGGAAGACCATGGATTTTCAAAGAATGTAAAGATTATATCCAAGGTAAAGAATCAGAAAAACTCAACACTCATGATTGTCTGAATATTCTAAAACAGATGATTGATGAAAATATAGAAATGTTCGATGGAGACGAGAGAAAAGGTATCACACACACACGTCGACACCTCGCTTCTACTCCAATTTTCAAAGGCATTGATAATTTCAGAAAAACAAGAATTGAAATGCTTCGCACAGAAGTGAGAAAAGATCTATTTGATATTATCGATTCCACCGAACCTCTGATTGAAGAAGCAAAAAATCAGCAATAAAAAAGACGGGATAAACCCCGTCTTTTTTAATGAGCATCAAGCCAATTAGTTGCTACCGACAATTCAACCTTAAGTGGTACTTTCATCCGGAACACATTCTCCATCTCACTCTTCACAATCTCACGCATTATCTCCTCTTCAGATTTAACTACGTTGAAATTCAATTCGTCGTGCACCTGTATGATCATTCTAGATTCTAGATTTCTGTTGTCTATCTCTCTCTGAATATTGATCATCGCCAACTTAATAATGTCTGCCGCTGTACCTTGAATCGGAGCATTGATTGCATTTCTCTCAGCATTCTGACGTAGAGATCCATTTCGTGAATTTATATCTTGTATAAATCTTCTGCGTCCAAACAATGTTTCTACATATTCATGCTCATGGGCAAACGCTTTTATTTTCTCAAGATAATCATACACTTTAGGAAAAGCATTGAAATAACTTTCAATCATCTGCTTTGCCTCATCCTTAGAAATAGACAATCTGTCTGCCAATCCATATGCTGATATTCCGTAAAGGATTCCAAAGTTTGCTGTCTTCGCCTTGCTTCGCATTTCCTTTGTAACCTCCTCAGTAGGAACTTTGAAAATCTTTGAAGCGGTGTCCTGATGAAAATCAAATCCAGATAAAAATGATGATATCAATCCTTCATCCTCTGAGACGTGAGCCATTACTCTCAACTCAATCTGTGAATAATCGGCTGATAAGAAGACGGAATCATCGCCAGCTACGAAACATCTGCGTATTTCTCTTCCCATACTGTCTCGCACAGGTATATTTTGCAAATTAGGATTGCTCGAACTTAATCGTCCAGTGGCAGTCACTGTCTGGTTAAACGATGTGTGAATTTTTCCTGTGTGAGAATTCACAATTTCAGGAAGTGCATCAATATATGTGCTCAATAATTTTTTTACTCCTCTGTAATCCAGAATCTTCTCTATAATTGGATGTTTGCTTTTCAACGAAATCAACACATCCTCACTTGTCGACATCTGTCCACCCTTAGTTTTCTTGACTTTATCCACAAGATTCAACTCGTTGTAGATTACCTCTCCAACTTGCTTCGGTGACGAAATATTGAATGAATGACCGGCAAGAGAATATATTTCTTTCGCTATATTCTCCATTTCAGCAGTCATCTTAATTGAAGATTCTTTCAAACTTTTTTCATCAATGGTCACACCAGCGTTCTCCATCTCACAAAGAACATGCATCAACGGCATCTCAATAGTTTTAAACAACTTATCAAGATTGTTCTTTACTAATTCATCTTTGAAAATTTCGTAAAGTTGGAATGTGATGTCAGCATCTTCAGCAGCATAATCTGCAAGTCTGTTCTTATCTACACTTCGTAATGGAAGATTCTTTTTACCATTCTCTGTTGTCAACTCTTCATAAGTAACAGTTTTATATTTCAAATACTGTTCTGCCAAAGCATCCATTCCATGTCTCAACTCTGGTTGGATAAGATAATGGGCAATCATTGTGTCAAACAACTCACCCTTCACCTCTACCCCATATTGCTTGAGCATCAACACGTCGAACTTAAGGTTTTGTCCAATCTTAAATATTTTATCATTTTCAAACAAAGGTTTGAACTGATCAACTATTTTTTGTGCCTCTTCCCGATTTTCCGGTAAAAGAATAAAAAATGCCTCATTTTTCTTCCAACAGAAGCTCATTCCCACTAAATCCGCAGAAAATACGTCTGTTGAGGTCGTTTCCGTGTCAAAACAGAAAAAATCCTGAGTAGAAATTTTTGCCAAAAATTGGCTAATATCTTCTTGATTTTCAATCAATTTATAGTCATGAGAGACGGAAGTTAACTCGCTGAGACTTGAATATTTTTCTTCAGGCTGTGTAATTGTACTGAAATTATCAAACAGAGAGAGTTGAACAGGGGCTGATTTTTGAGTATACTTATTGATGAAACTTTTTAATTCAAGATCATTGAATATTTTTAACATTTCATCTACTTTCTTTTCCTTGATGGCAAGATCAGAAATAGATGTCTCTATTGGAACATCAGTACATATTGTCACAAGAAACTTTGAAAATTTAATCATTTCTACACTTTCCTGCACCTTCGTCTTTAACGCTCCTTTTATGGATTCTGAATTTTCAATTACAGATTCAACAGATCCAAACTCCTGTAGCAACTTGACAGCTGTTTTCTCTCCCACTCCCTTGCAACCAGGAATATTATCACTCGCGTCTCCCATAAGAGCAAGAAGGTCTATGATTTTTGAAGGGTCATCTATTCCCCACTTTTCACAAACCATATTTTTATCCATCAGCTCCAATCCGTTTCCATGAGTAATACGAAGCATCTTGATATTATCGTCAACAAGCTGCGCATAATCTTTATCTGGAGTCACCATAAGTACCTCAAGACCTTCAGCCGCTCCACGTTTGGCAAGAGTTCCAACAATATCATCAGCTTCATATCCGTCAATCGCAAATTGAGGAATATTATAAGCGTCAACAATTTTCTTAATCAACGGCACAGACGCATGAATCTCTTCAGGAGTTGCCTGACGTTGAGCTTTATATTCCGGATATATTTCATGACGAAAAGTCTTGGCGGCAGAATCAAAAACTACAGCAATATGTGAAGGAGAATAATCCTTAAGAATCATCTCCAACTTATTAACAAATCCATAAACAATCGAGGTGTTTTCACCCTTTGAATTTTTCATTGGCTTATTCATCAAGGCGTAATATGAGCCAAAAATGATGGGATAAGCATCAATTAAAACAAGTCTATTATCCATTTTTTGAAATTCATTTTCCAAACTTACTTACATTTATTAAATTCGCAAAAAATTTTTGATTGAATTACGGATGTCAACATTAGATACAGCAAAAAAAGCAATAGAAAAGGAGTATGAAATCTTCTCTAAGAAGTTTGACGGATATTTTGCGTCAGACAATGAATTGCTGTCAGCTGTAAACAACTACATACTTCAAAAAAAGGGTAAACAGATCAGACCAATAATGGCTCTGCTTGCTGCTAAATGTCTTGGAGACGTGAATGATTCAAGCTACGACGGTGCAACAGCTATTGAGATGCTCCACACCGCAAGCCTTATCCACGATGACATTGTGGACGAGGCAGACTCACGTCGTGGCCAGAAATCAGTCAACAATATTTGGCAAAATAAAGTTTCTGTCCTGGTTGGCGACTATCTTCTTTCACAGGCGTTGAATGTTGCTTCACAAACCAACTCACTGGAAATAATCAAGTCTATTTGTAGTGTAGGAAAAAAATTGACAGACGGTGAATTAATCCAACTTTACAATTCAAAAAACAGAACTTTCAACGAGGAAATTTACTATAACGTAATAAAAAAGAAAACAGCTGTATTATTCTCAACTGCTTGTTTTATAGGTGCTAAAAGTGTTAGCAATAATCAACAGATGATTGATTCTCTCGTTGATTTCGGCACTATTTTTGGAATCTGTTTTCAAATAAGAGACGACATTTTCGACTACTTATCAACAGAAAAAGAGATAGGCAAACCAGTGGGTAACGATATACGTGAAGGCAAAGCCACTCTTCCACTTATTTATGCTTTGAACAACAGTTCAGAGGTGAAAAGAAATGAAATCGTCGACATTCTGAGAAAAGAAAATAAAACAAATGAAGAAGTCGAACAACTTATCAACTTCACTGTTGAAAAAGGTGGAATAGAATATGCTTCCAAAAAGATGAAAGAATTTGAAAAAGAAGGAATTAAATGTTTGGATTCTATTCCTGAATCAGATGCAAAAAAAGCATTACTGATGCTTCTCAACTATACAATTGTAAGAGAATATTAAAATAAAAAAGACGCGATTACTCGCGTCTTTTACTTTTTTCCATTTCCTTTCTAAGTTAGAAATAAGAAACCTTCTCACCTGTGATATCAGAAAGAAGATTATTTGCCAAACTGCTTGCTCCTATTCTGAACAAAGATTTGTCGGTATGATCAGCTCCTAAGACACTTTCTACTATTGAATAGTACTTGACAGCGTCTGACGACGTAGAAATGCCTCCAGCAGCCTTAAAACCTACATTTCTGCCTATTTCTGGTTCCATCTTACCTATAACCTCACACATAACGTATGCTGCTGCAAGATTGGCCACACTTCCATCTTTTCCTGTACTGGTCTTGATAAAGTCTGCTCCTGCGTTGATAGAAATGATAGCGGCCTTTTCTATGTTCTCAACAGTTTTCAACAATGAAACCTCAAGAATAACCTTCAAAGTTACATCCTTACAATATGCTTTAGTTTCAGAGATCTCATCATAAATATCGTCATAATCTCCTGCCAAATACTTGCCAACAGGAAAAACTATATCAATCTCTGTAGCTCCTGACGCGATAGCCAATCCTACTTCGGCCAACTTGACCTCCATAAATGTCTGTGAATGTGGAAAACCACCTGCAACAGCTACAATATCCACATCTTCCAACAATGTTTCTTTTACTGTTGGAACAAATGCCGGATATACACAAATGCCAGCTGGCAGAGGCAATATGTCAAACTTTGAGTCGAAATTGTTAACCTTATCAACAAAAGCAGTTACAGATTCACTGTTATCTGTTGATTTTAAAGTAGTAAGATCTATATTTTCAAGAAGTTTGCAATAAATTGCCTTAGTGTTGTTTCTCTCAAATGAAGAATGTAGAAGCGCATCTACAGCCATTTCTACTTCACGATCGTTCTTGCCAATTGAATACTTGGAAAAAAGTTCAAATATATTATTCATCTTTCTTAAATAGTTTAACGTTGTTGATATGACGATCCTTGTCACGACTCGTCTTTTTCTCTATGTTTTTTAGGAAAGCTTCATTCAAATCCACTCCAGTCTGGTTTGCCAGACAAGTCAAGACCCACAGTATGTCAGCCATCTCGTCTGCAATCGACGATTCCTTTTCTTTATCCTTAAAACTTTGATCACCGTATGTGCGTGCCATAAGACGGGCCAACTCTCCCACCTCTTCCATAAGACATGCAGTATTGGTGAGTTCAGAAAAATATCGCACACCGTAACGCTTTATCCAATCGTCGACGGTGTGCTGAATATCTTTAAGTGTGAGATCCTGCATTATAAACCAAGTTTAGCACTTATTTCCAACATCTTCTGAATAGGTTTGACTGCCTTCTCACGCAATTCATCTGAAACTTCAACTTCAGGCGACTCATTCTTCAAAACCTCATAAACCTTCTCGAGAGTGTTGAGACGCATAAAGCTGCAGTTGTTGCAGGCACAAGTTGAGTCTTCAGGTGGAATAGGGATAAACACCTTGTCTGGGGCAGACTTCTGCATCTCATGAAGAATACCGCTCTCTGTTGCTACCAAGAAGCGTTTGCAGTCAGATGCAACAGCGTATTTCAAAAGTCCAGCTGTAGATCCTACCTTGTCTGCCAAACGAACAATTACATCCTTACACTCAGGATGAACAAGCACCTGTGCATCTGGATACTCTTTCTTAAGGTCAAGCACCTTACGTACAGAGAACTTCTCATGCACATGGCAAGCACCATTCCAAAGCACCATATTTCTACCAGTGATGCTATTGATATAGTTGCCAAGGTTTTTGTCCGGACCGAAAATTATCTTCTCGTCTTTTGGAAAACTCTCCACAATCTGCTTTGCGTTTGTACTTGTCACCACCACATCAGTCAATGCCTTGACAGCAGCAGTGGTATTGACATAAGATATCACCTTATGACCAGGATGAGCCTTGATAAATTTTTCAAACTCATCAGCCGGACAGCTGTCAGCAAGTGAACATCCAGCAGCCATGTCAGGCACCAACACTTTCTTGTTCGGTGAAAGGATCTTTGCAGTCTCACCCATGAAATGAACTCCACAAAGCATTATTATATCCGCATCCGTTTTAGCTGCCCACTGAGCCAATGCCAAACTGTCGCCAACGAAATCAGCTATATCCTGAATATCCCCGTCTTGATAATAATGTGCCATTATTATAGCATTCTTTTCCTTTTTCAAACGGTTGATTTCGGAAATCAGAAACTCTTTTTCCATTATATATTTATATGTTGATATAAGAAAATACTAGTTTAAAAATATCTAAAATATAACAATAATAGGGTGTTGGTTATGTTAATAAAAAGATGCGGAAAAAGTAATCAATTATAATCAAGAGACGATCAACAATTCCGTCTTCTCTAACTTACTGAATGATTGATAAAATTCCGACTTTATTAACAATATTAACAACAATGCAAATATAATTTTTCTTTCGCTAAGTTGAAATCATAAGTGTTATTAAAGTGCTAAATTTTGTAAAAAGATTCTTGATAAGTTTATAAAAAAAATTCACCAAGAAATTTGGAAATATGTAAAGGCAGTCAGCTTAAAATAGTTTTTTAAATTCATGGCAATAGTTATTATTTGTTTTCTTGAAGTTTTCAACATTTTTAGCTTGGATTCTTGACAATCGAAGGGCGTGAATTTAGTGGGTTATCAACAGCGAAAAGCCAAATTGTTGATGGAAGAAAAGCCAAATTTACTTTCTCCACTATGCCAATTTGCAACATAAGTTAGGAAAATTTTTATGTTGCCTCTAATTTTATTTTTTGAATGGTGATAATGGTGTAAATGTTATAAATTTGCAGAAAAGAACATATTCCACATTCATAAATAACAGATGAGTTATGCTAAACAATAAAGAAAAAACAAAAATATATAAGGCTTCTGCCGGAAGTGGCAAAACTTTCCGTTTGGCTGTGGAATATCTGAAACTTATTTTGAAGGATAAAAATGCCTTCAAATCTATCCTTGCTGTGACTTTTACCAACAAGGCTACTGCGGAAATGAAGGAGAGAATTCTTTTTGAACTTTATGGTCTGCATCGTAAATATGAGGATTCCAACAGCTATAGAGATAAGCTGATAGAAGAACTTGGTCCTGGCTGGAACGCGGAAAAAATATCTGAAAAGGCTGGCGAGGCTATTTCTGCGATTATACACGACTATTCACATTTCAGAATAGAGACCATAGACTCGTTTTTCCAAAGCATATTGCGTAATCTTATTCATGAACTTGAGATAGGAGCCATTGTCAATCTGGAACTTGATAATGCCTCTGTGATTCATGAGGCTGTGAATGATATGATGAACAGTCTGCATGAGGATGATAAAAAGCAGTTGTTGAAATGGCTGACAGATTTTTCTGTGGAGAACATAAAGAATGGAAAAAGTTGGAGGGTGAACAGCAAGGTTGAGAAATTTGCAACCAATATATTCAACGAGGATTTCATCACAAAAAAAAGGGATGAAGATTTATATACTATTGAAAAACTGACTGCTTATAAGAAAAATATAGACAAAATTTTAAAAGGGCATTTAAGCAAATTAAACGCTTTGGCGGATGAATTTTTTGCAAAAACAGATGAATGGAACGCTGTGCCTGAGAATTTCTATTATGGGGCAAAAGGATTGTGGGGATACTTCAATAAAATAAAAAAAGGAGAGTATTCAGAAGACAAAATGCCTAATAGTTATGTAAAAAAGTCTTTGGAATCGACGGAGTGTATAGAATCGAAAACAAAAAATGCAAATATAGATGCGACGTGGGTGTATGATCATCTCAACAAAACGGAGGAATATAGATTGGAGCATCTTGAGGAGATGTCTACATGTGAGACGGTGCTTAAAAATATCAACAATATAGGATTGTTGTATGATATTGAGAGCATTGTGCGTCGCAACAATGAGATGACAGGCAAATTTTTGCTTGGAGACACTGCCATTCTTCTTAATAAAATCATAGATAAAAGCACAGCCCCTTTTATTTATGAAAAGATAGGTACGACGTTGCGTCATATCATGATTGATGAATTTCAGGACACATCCAAAATACAGTGGGATAATTTTCTTCCGTTGTTGTCAGACTCGGTGGCAAATGGAGGAACAAATTTGATTGTGGGTGATCCTAAACAGTCTATCTATCGTTGGAGAAATGGCGATTACAGTATCATTGAGAATGTAAAGAATCATGCGGAACTTTATCCGGGAAATATATCTATGGATACCAATTACAGAAGTTTCAACAATGTGATAAAGTTCAACAATGCGATTTTCTGGAGCTGTATTCCGTATATTCCTAATGGCGACTCTGATATCAGCAAACAAATAAAGAATATTTACGAGGAATCCAATCAGAAGTTTATAGACAAGGGAGAGGGCTATGTGAAATATCAGATAGTGGAAAAAGAGGAGAATGAAAAATCTGACGACAAGATCCTTGGAGTGATGGTGGAGCAGATTAAGGAGCTGAAAAAAATAGGTATAGAGGAAAAAAATATAGCCATACTGGTACGTACAAATAATGAGACAGCCAAGATTGCAAAATTTTTGTCTGATATGAAAGAAGACGGAAGTCTTCCAAAAGATGAGTTCAATATTGTGTCCAGTGAAGCATTCCGTCTCGACAATTCTTTAAGTGTCAATATAATTATCAATGCGTTGTGTTTTGTAAATGAGCCGGACAATGATGTGTATGGGCACCGTCTGTATCTTGATTATATAGGTTTGAACAATGGAAGTGATGAAAATTACAATGAGGTGAAGGAGAAGGTGATATCTACTGCCACTCTCCCACTCTATGAGATGATAGAGGAAATTTATTTTATTCTAGAGCTTGAAAAAATTGAAGACAATGATGTCTACATACAGCTGTTTTTGGATAAAGTGAACACTTTCATCAACAGAAAATCATCTGATCTCACCACTTTCATAAATTATTGGAATGAAAAACTATGTGGGGCGACATTGTCGTCGAGCAATGAGAGTAATGGAATACGTGTGCTGACAATCCACAAATCGAAAGGATTGGAGTTTAAGACGGTGATTATTCCGTTTGCCGACTGGGAGATAGAGAGCACAAAAAATGACAATATTCTTTGGTGTGAGGCTAAAAAAGAGCCATATAATGACATTTCGCTACTTCCTATCAACTATAATAAAAATCTAAAAAACACAATTTTTAAGGAGGATTACGAACGTGAGAAAGCACAGATGTGGATCGACAATATCAATCTGCTATATGTGGCGTTCACACGTGCGAAAGCAAATTTGATTGTATTTTCACCAGAACCGCCAAAGAGTGATGTAGACGGTGCAAAAAAGATAAATTCACTCCTATCAAGTATTTTTTCAAACAAGTCGAAGTTGATGAGTGATGAGAAAACAAAAATTTTGGCTGATTATTGGAATGAGGAGGAATTGAAATTTGAATATGGAGAGTTGTGTAATCCGAAAGACAAAGACAACACGACAGAAAATGAGTTGAAGAAAGAGGCGGAAAGAAAGAGTTTGGATTATGTGAATTATAGAATTGCGAGCGACGGAGATAAACCATCAGCAATAGAATTCCGTCAGTCAGACATGAGCAAGAGATTCTTGAAGGATCCTGAAAAGTATGATACTAAAGAGGAGACAGTGTCTGAGTTTATGGAAAAAGGAAAAGTGATGCATGCGTTATTTTCTGACATTCACACTGTTGATGATGTGGAAAAAGCAGTGAAAAAGAAGGTGTATGAAGGAATCATATCAAAGGATAAGATGGAGTATTATGCGTCTACAATAAGAGAAAAGATAGAGAGTGTACCGTCAGAATGGTTTGATAGAACGGCAAAAGTGGTCAATGAGCGAGCAATTTTGATGAAAAAGAAAGACTCCAATGGCAAAATAAACATCGAGAATAAACGACCAGACAGAATAGTGATGGTCAACGACAAAGTAATCATCATCGACTATAAGTTTGGTGAGGAAAACAAAGGGTATAAAGATCAGGTAAATGAATATGTTGATCTGATAAAAAAGATGGGCTACAAAAATGTCGAGGGATATTTGTGGTATGTGGAGCAGGGTAAAATTGAAAATGTGAAAATGTCTACCTATATGTAATCACTACATGATATTCTAAATGATAAAACAGAAACTACTACACCTTTAGGTGTTTTATATCGGTAGATGTGTTTTATATCGGTAGATATAATAAATAAATATAGGACAGATATTCCCCGTTAGGGGATATATCTAGTAATATTACAATTCATCGAAATCACGTTAATTTAACAATAGAAGCAAAAAATTTTGTTGTTTACCCTTTATATTATCCCAGCAATTTCAAACATCTTCCTATAAGCCTCGGCTTTCTTTTCCAAACTCAGTGGATATGCGCGTGATGATGATGGAAGACGGTAAAAGGAAACAATTGTAATTCTTAAAAACTACAATATGACTATTTCAATTACTTACAGCAAATAGATATTTCCATAAATTATTTATTCACTTTTACTGGACGAATTGTCAATCCGAAGCGGCAACGGTGATGGGTTATTTTCGCTTCTATAGGATAATCGTTATGTTGATAGCTTAAAAATGAATATGGGAGAGCATACGACTCTAACGAAGAAGTCCAGTAATAACCATCAAAAAAAGGTTCCCTATTGGTTTTGATTTTTTTGTCTAAATATCCAGCAAAAGGAAGAAATATCCAATTTCCGTTTTCTGCTGTGAATTTTGTTCCAGCCACACCGTTAATTTCCTCACGGCTGATTTCACAGTTTTCAATTAGCTCATTAAAATCCTCGACGGTTGGAATTCTCCAGTCATCTCCCCATATTACAGTTGCAGCGTCATCTTCAGGCAAAAGAGTGGTGAGAGAATCTGCGGTGTTATATTTAATAATTCCGTATTTGTCATTTTCCCATTTATATTCATTGACACTAACCTTCTTTGGTTCAGTTTCTCCCCATGCGAAATAGTTACCTCTGCCTTCTGGTGTAGTGGCACCAATGTTACAAGAAGCCCAAAGATTTCCGCTTGGTAGAGCAAGGTCCACATATGAAGTGTCCGAAGGAGTCAACACATTGATTGTATCAGCGGCGGTATCGATGACAACGGGTGCAACATTGCTTGATTTCTCTGTATAAACAGGACGCACAGAGCCTCCGTTGCAGCGTCCTCTGTTGATAACAGGATCATTATATATGGAATATGAAGAAAAAGATAATTTTCTTCCTTCATATGAACTTGAAAGAGAACGAGTCCAATAGTATCCTTTTTCGTTCTTCGAATTCCATTCACCAAAAAATCCGAAACCAGCGGAAGGCAAGAATAAATGTTTATCTTCGTCAACATTGTAACCAGGCCTTTTTTCTGATGTGGTATCGACTATATAGCCTTTGTCGTAATCTGTCCTAGCCTTATAGACTATATATCCACAAATATTGGTGTTTTTATATGATTTAGTCCATTCCCAATAGCAGTTATCTATTAGTTCTGATAGTTCTTCAGATGTTGGCATTCTCCACTTTGGACCCCATACGTTCCATGCGGCGTCGTCTTCATCATCAAGTTCAATCATTCCGCCTGCGTAATAATATTTGTAGAACGTTGAGCCTCCGTCGTCTGAATCAAAATAACTATACCACGAATAAGTTGGTTTTGTTTCTGTTTCTCCCCAAGCATAGAGGTCTCCGAACTCTTCTGGTCTGTTTGCTCCAAGATTGAATTTTGCCCAAAGTGTTCCACTTGGAAGATCAAGGTCGACGAAGGTGTCTGCTGCTGTTCTTTCGCTGAAAAATATCTCCTCCACATCATCAGTTAAGAAACTTTCGATATAACCATCCTTTTGTTTGACAGATAGTGTGTTATTGAATATGACGTTGGTGTCGGCGGAAGTGAAATCAGTTGATTTTTTAACAAGGACAGGACGAACATTATGCCCAGTATAACGTGAATAATTGATGGGTGCTGTCTCTTTTGTAGTCTGACCATATAACATACCTGCATAAAATGCACTCTCTGTAGCACTATTTAAGGATGACGACCAGTAGCTGATTTCTCCATTATCATTGTAATTATATGATCCAGACATATAACCTTTAGATGGCAGAAAAATGCTATTGCCATTAGGTCCAGTAAACATTACTCCATAATGCGGAGTATATCTACTGATGGTGCAGTATTGACAGAGTTCATGGAATTGCTCTATTGTTGGCATTTCCCAGTCTGTGCCCCAGTTTACAGTTGCAGCATCATCCTCAGGAAGAAGTTTTTTTAGTCCATCTATCAGATTGTATTTAGACATCTGATTAGAAGGCGTGTATTCAGAGTCTTCGTCGTACCATTTATAATTATTTGTATAGTATGATTCTTTTGCTTCAGTCTCTCCCCATGCAAAGAAATCGCCTCCCAATATGTAGTTTTCTCCTCCCACGTTGCATGTTGCCCAGAGTGTGCCACTTGGCAGTCCAAGGTCTACAAACATATGGGCTGTTGAGTCTGATGGGCGAACAGCATTAAAAAAAACTAAGGTGTCGAGCTCTGCCACGTCAAACTGAAAGAATTTTCCATCTTTTTGTTTTATGAACATGTTAATTCCAGCAAACATAGGAAGACAAAATGCAGGAAGTACAACTAAAGCAAGTATTTTATTTTTCATTTTCTATTCTAGTTATACGATTTGTAAACTCTACAAAGATAATTAATTCACCCTATACTAACGTGAATTTGACGAACTTTAAATGGATGATTATTTGAAAATAGCGTTATTTTCCGTGATTTTAAAGTGCAAACAAAAACAAAATTAACGAAAAACAAAGCCATGATTTCTGAAGACAAAAAGGCCGAAATTTTCTGTTTAGCTGACAATTTCTACAAACATTTTGACGAGTTGACAGGGACGTTCCGTCCTTAACAATCCTCAAATTCTATATCAACAATTCCAAATTTATATTATCCCAGCCTTTTCAAACATCTTCCTATATGCCTCTGCTTTTTTCTCCAAACTCAGTGGATATGCGCGTGATGATGATGGAAGACGGTACAATAGAATAGTTTCATTCAATTGAACATAATTCCCCACCATCGGCATTTCAGAAAGTGACATCTGCTTGACAATATTTTCAGTAGCCTTTTCTCCCGTCGTCACCACTATCCTACAATCTGGAATTTTTTCCAATAATGCGTTGATATCTGTGTATTCCACCACCTCTAAAAACTTATCGGAGGCATTATCTTTCAATCGTTTCACAGCCTCAGCTGTATCGTAGTAGCCAATGCCTTTTTCATTTAGAAAACCAACAATCAAATCAAGGTTGAACCTTTTTGTCGCAGCTTCCACAAAATGGTTTTTGTCGTCGAAGAAAATCTGTCCCATTATTCTCCAATGGTCGTTGGTGAAATTCGGATAAAAGAAATCCATACACCAACGTTTGCGTTGAGGCGGAAAACTTCCTAGAAAGAGAATTTTAGTGCTTTCAGGAAGAAATGGAAGCAACGGATGGTACTCTATGGAAGAGGTGGAACGCAGAATGTTGTCGGAGTTGAGAAATGGAGACATAGAAATCACTTCGTTTTCTTTTTTGCAGAATTTTTTTTGGAGACGGGATGGTCGTTAACCACTGCACGAACACTTCTGCCAGCATAACGTTTGTTTCCTCTCCAGTCGATATAATAGTTTGCAAAAGAGAGGAAATAGGATCCGTTCATTGTGTTTTTGAAAAGAGAAGAAGACCAGTAGAAACCTTCACTGCCTAACGAGGAGTTTTCCTCACCGGAAATGTAACCGGCGGCAGGCAAAAAAATGATATTGCTGTTAGTTTTGGAGAAACCTACACGTCCGGCAACGCCTGTTCCGTCGTAATTGTTTGTCCATTCCCAAACACATCCTTCCAACAATTCTTCCTCTTCTTTGGCAGTAGGCATACGCCAGTCTTTGCCCCAATTGACAAAGGCAGCGTCGTCTTCTTTATCCAACTCATGTTTATTGTCGACTTTGCCTTCGGAATCTTTCGTACAATATTTAGTCATGAACTGACCTTCATCCCTACCCCATTTATAATTTTCCCAAGAGTAAATTTTTTTAGGTTCTGTTTCTCCCCATGCAAAATAATCACCGTATTCAATGGGTTTAGTAGCGCCCACATTGCAAGTGGCCCACAATTTTCCACTTGGCAAACCTAAATCCACGTAATCATGTCCACTTTTGTTACCACTGATTGTTTGTGAATAGCAATTCATTCCACATGTGACTGTAAGGACTATCAACGAATAAAATAAATTTTTCATATAAGTGACACATACATAATAACTACGGGTTGCAAAATTATATCAGGAGATACATCTATCCAAAAAAAATGAGGGAAAACAATGTCTGACAGAAGTCACAGAAATAAAAAAGAGACGTTGCAAAAAGCCACGTCTCCAAAATAATGTTTATTTTCACGTTTATCCCACAACTTTTTTCTGATAGTTGTTGAATTCCTCTTTGATATTGTTGAATATCTCTTTCACCTTTTCAATTTTTTTCGCTCTGAAAGCGTTTGATCCACAGAAAGCATAGCCATGGCTTAGATCTCCACGGAAAGCATTGTAGAGGGCAGAAACGATGCAATATGGACTGTTTTTCACATCACATGTTTTGATACAGTGGCAGAGACATTTTTTTGGCTGAGTCTCACCTTCTTTAACACGTGCGATAAAGTCGTTGTGAATGGCGCGTCCAGGCATACCTACAGGGCTTTTGATAATTTCGATGTCTTTTTCTTCTGCGTTGATATATGCCTCCTTGAATTCAATGGATGCGTCGCACTCTTCAGTAGTGACGAAACGTGTTCCCATCTGCACACCAGAAGCTCCGTAGCTCATAATGCGTGCCATGTCCTCGCCTGTGTAGATACCTCCTCCTGCAAACACAGGAATTTCTTTTTCATCAATATATTCCTTAGCGACTGACACAACTTCAGGAACTGTTTTCTCAAGTGAGAAAGCCTCGTCGAAAATTTGGTCTTCTTTGTAACCAAGATGACCGCCGGCTTTTGGCCCCTCAACAACGATTGCGTCTGGAAGATAGTTGTACAGACTTTTCCATTTTGAACAGATAATCTTTGCGGCACGCGCTGATGAAACGATTGGAACCAATTTTGTTTTGCTGCCTTCTGTCAGAAAAGATGGCATATTTAGTGGTAAACCAGCACCTGAGAATATGATGTCCGCTTTTTCTTGGATAGCTGTTTTCACCATATCTGCGAAATTCGACATGGCTACCATCACGTTAACACCGATTATACCGTTCGACTTTTCTCTTGCCTTACGTATTTCCTCCTGCAAACCATAAATGCTTGCTTTCATGTAGTTGTTAGAAAAGTTGTTGTAGACCAATCCAAGTCCAGCACTTGAAATTACTCCTACTCCACCCTCATTGGCTACAGCCGACGCCAAGCCAGAAAGAGAAATTCCTACTCCCATTCCTCCTTGAATGATAGGAACTCTTAGTGACAAATCTCCGATTTTTACAGAATTCATAACGATATTTTTAATCTTCCGCAAAAGTAACGATTTATTTAGTTTTATTCGATTTATGATTTATATTTTTGACAGAAATAGATAAATTATTTAATTTGTTTGAACTAATCAATATTTATGTTGTATAATAGTTAATCACTATAAAGAGTGTGTTGTATATATATACTTATCACAACATTTGTCTAATTCACATAAAAATTTAGTCTATTTGAAACAAGTTTTTTGAAATATGAAGCTGTATAAATTTTAAGTATTTGGCTAAAGAAATGAGAATTGTTAAGGACGGAACGTCCTAACTTCTTCCTCTCTCTGCGAGTCCGCAACGACGAGCGGTCAAAAATGCAATCATTGTGCTTCTATTATTAAATATACGTGCTCGCCTACGGCTCGCACATGGGGAAGGGTTAGGGCCAATATCAATCAAACATGGGCCCTTAACAATCCTCGTTTATGACACTTCAACTGTCATTTTCTCCTATTTTTAAATTCATCGAATTCACCATAAATAAGTATCACAATGTAATTCTTTTGCAACTTGATTGCATAAACTTTAATCTATTTTTGCGTAAAACAATAAAAACTTTTCATCATGTGCAAATCTGTTTATCTAACAATCTCTCTGCTTTTGTCAGCTGTATTGGTTGGATGTAATAATCATAATCATGCAGGTCACTCTCATGACGATGGTCATGAACATTCGGAATACGAACATCATCATGATGACGACGAACATGACCATGACGAACATGACCACGACGGACATGAAAAAGATGATTGCGAAGATGAAAAAGTGAATGTAATAAATGGACATTCGCATAATGAGGACTTTCATAGTAAAGATGAGGAAGGAATCAAGAAACATGAAGGGGAAGTACATTTGTCTGCAGCTGAAATAAAGAAGATTTCCACTGAGACAGCAGCATTTTCTGAGTTTTCCCATGTCATTGTGGCGACGGGGGAAATTCTTCCGACCACCAAGGGAGAGGCTTCTGTGGTTGCTCCATTTTCAGGAATTGTCTCTATCGCATCAGGTGTGACGGTCGGTGGAAAAGTGCAGGCAGGTCAGGTGCTTTTCAATATCAGCACAAATGTGGGCGAGGAGAGTGACCTGGTGGAGAAAGCCACTATTGAGCTTGAAGCTGCACGTAAGGAGTATGAACGCGATCTGAAGTTGAGCGAGGAGATGATTGTCTCGAAGAAGGAACTCAACGAATGTAGGGAGCGTTATGAGCAGGCAAAGGTGAAACATGCCAATCTCGCTTCCAAAATATCTTATGGAAAAGCTTTGTCGAAAAGTCAGATATCAGGTTTTGTAAAAAGTATTAATGTCTCCGACGGTGAGTTTGTCAACGCTGGTGAGCAGCTTGCAATTGTCTCTCAAAACGACAAACTGATGCTTCAGGTGAAATTGCCTCAGCGTTATCAGAAGAGTGCGACGAGCATCAAAACAGTCAAATTCCGCACCGCATACACACATGAGGTGTTTGCTCTCGACAAGATGGATGGCAGACAGGTGAGCCAGGCTATCACTACGTCGGATGGAGGCTACTATATTCCTCTGCTTTTCGAGTTTAAGAATATCAGCAAAGTGATGTCGGGCACAAGTGTGGAGTGCTATGTTGTGACTAAGGAAAAGAAGAATGTCATCACAGTGCCAAACAGTGCGATAGCTGAAGACCAAGGCGTTGCCCAAGTATTTGTGAAGAAGCATGAGGATGCTTTCAAGAAACAGTTTGTGACTCTTGGCGAGACGGATGGAGAACGAACAGAAATAATAGAAGGTCTGCACAGTGGCGACATTGTGGCAATATCCGACGTCGCGCGTCTGCATCTTGCATCTTCTTCTAATGCGATTCCAGCACATACTCACAACCATTAAAAACGAATTGATATGTTAGAAAAAATCATACATTCTTCGCTAACTCACAGAATATTTGTCATTATCTGTGCGGTGGCTCTGACTATCTACGGACTCTATTCCGCTCATGAGGCGGATATAGATATCTTTCCGGATTTGAACGCGCCAACAGTCGTTGTGATGACGGAATGCGGAGCTATGAACACAGAAGATGTTGAGGCTTTGGTGTCGTATCCAATTGAGTCGTCACTTTCGGGAGCAAGTGGAATCAGACGTATCAGGAGTACTTCCACAGATGGTCTTTCCATCGTCTGGGCTGAATTTGACTGGGATACAGATGTCCTTGTGGCACGTCAGACAATTTCAGAAAAACTTCCGGAGTTGACGTCTAACCTTCCAGCAGAGGTCGGACAGCCCGTGATGGCTCCACAGTCGTCTATCATGGGTGAGATTTTTATTGTGGGGCTTCAGGCAGACTCCACATCGTTGATGGATTTGCGTACGTCTGCGGATTTTGAGCTACGTCCTCGCCTGATGTCTATTTCTGGTGTGGCAGGTGTCACTGTGATAGGAGGAGACGTGAAGGAGTACCAGATTGTGCTTGATGAACTGAAGATGCAGCATTACGGCATATCTATTGCGGAGGTGACAGAAGCTATTGATGGTATCAACCAAAATGTGAATGGAGGATTGATCACCCGTCATGGCACGGAATATGCCGTGAGATGTGTCTGTGCGACGCGAGACACTTCTGTGCTTGGCACTGCTTATGTGGCAAAGCGTGGAAACTATTCCGTCACCCTTGCGGATATCGCTGAAATACGTGTAGCACCAAGTTTTCCCCGTATAGGAAGGGCATCTATAAAAGGAAATGATGCGGTGTTGCTGACAATCACGAAACAGCCGGGAGCCTCAACTCTTGATCTTACTGAAGAGATTGAGAAGACGCTGGAAATATCCAAACTGTCTCTGCCTGCCGACGTGAGGGTGCAGACAAACATTTTCCGCAGTTCGGATTTCATCGACAGAGCCATCGACAATGTGAAGAGTTCCCTCTACGAAGGTATCTTCTTCGTGGCTATTGTCTTGATTCTTTTTCTTGCCAACATCCGCACGACGGCAATTTCCCTGATCACTTTGCCGATTTCCGTGTTGACCTCTATTTTGGTGTTGAAACTGATGAATCTTGGCATCAACACAATGAGTCTCGGAGGTATAGCCATCGCAATAGGATCGCTTGTCGACGATGCCATTGTGGATGTGGAGAATGTGTGGAGACGTATGAATGTGCCTAATGCAGATGTTAATAAAAAATCCATAATCAGTGTGATAGAGGAGGCGTCGAGTGAGGTGCGTGTGCCTATTCTTAATTCCACTCTGATAATAATCGCAAGTTTTCTTCCTCTGTTTTTCCTTTCAGGAATGGAGGGTAAGATGCTTATTCCGTTAGGTATCGCTTTTATTGTGGCACTTGCCAGCTCGACAATTGTGGCTCTGACATTGACACCTGTGTTATGCAGTTATTTGTTGAAACCAAATGCGGATGGTGGACAGAAAAATTCAAAAGAGAGTTGGTTATCCCAGCGTCTTAAAGAAGGATATGCCAAACTGCTTGACTTGGCCCTTGCCAGCAAACGGATGATCCTCACATTGTCTGGCATAGCTCTCGTCGCAGCGATAATCGCGATGTTCACATTCGGATCCAATTTCCTTCCTCCATTCAATGAAGGATCGCTGACAATCAATATCAGCACACTTCCTGGCACGTCGCTCGACGTGAGCAATGAGATAGGTCTGGAGGCGGAAAAGATGCTTATGGAGGTTCCTGAGGTAATCACTGTAAGCAGAAAGACAGGTCGCGCTGAGAAAGATGAGCATGCACTTGGCACGAATGTGTCGGAAATAGAGGTGCCATACCGTCTGAGCGAGCGAAGTAAAGATGAGATGATAGAGGATGTGCGACACAGATTGAGCCATATCAGAGGAGCGAACGTAGAGATTGGTCAGCCTATATCTCATCGTATCGACGCGATGCTTTCCGGAAGCCAGTCGGCAATAGCGGTGAAAATTTTCGGAGCCGAACTGCCAAAACTTGAGCAGATCGCCGGCTATGTGAAAGAGGAGATGCAGAAAGTGGACGGAATAGCCGATGTCAATTCAGAGCAGATGACATTCCGTCCGCAAATGAAAATCACGCCGCGACGAGAGATGCTTGCGGAGTATGGGATAACTCAAAAAGAGTTGGCTGAATTCATAACTGTCAAGCTGTCCACAAAGGGGGTAGGAATGGTGAGAGAGGAAAACAAGAGCTATGATATCAAGCTGATGTCGAAAAAGTATACAGGTGAAGTGGGAGACATGCTTATTCCGTCGGCAAAGGGAATGATTCCGCTCTCATACGTATGCAATATCAGCTATACGTCAGCACCGTCTACAATCAACCGTGAGAATGAGAGCCGCAGAATCATCGTGTCGGCCCAGCAGAACGGACGTGATCTGGAATCCATTGTAAACGACATCAAGAGTAGAATATCCGAGAATGTGGATCTTCCTGAAGGCTACTGGATAGAGTATAGCGGACAGTTTGAGAGCCAGCAGCGAGCCACACGCACATTGAGTGCGACGTTGGTGATTTCGCTGATTATAATCGTGCTACTGCTGAAAAAACAGTTTGAAAGTTGGAAGACATGCGCACTAATATTAAGTGCGTTGCCATTTGCCCTGGTAGGTGGAGTTGCGACGATTTTTTTCACAGGAGGAGTGGTGAGCATTCCGTCGGTAATCGGATTCATATCGTTGTTTGGTATAGCCACGCGTGGAGGAATGCTGCTTATCGCGGAGTATGAGAAGAGAGAAAAAGATGGGGAGACGTTGCAAAAACAAATAGTGGAGGGTAGTGTGGCCCGTCTCAACCCAATCCTGATGACGGCGTTAAGCTCAGCATTAGCATTGATTCCAATGATCATAGCAGGTGACAAGCCTGGCGCGGAAATACAGTGTCCGATGGCACAGGTGATCCTTGGCGGACTGCTCACATCAACCATATTGTCGTTGATTGTGATACCGATTCTATATCATTGGATGAAGAAATAAGAGTTGGAATGTCATAAATGAGGATTCCAAAGGGCGGAACGCCCTTCTCCCCCTTTCCAAGTGCGAGCCGTAGGCGAGCACACAGAATAAAATAAAACCACAGAGATACAAAGTTCAAAGAGAAAGGCTACGCCTTTTTCTGAGAAAATGAGGAGAGAATTAGAAAATGGAAATGCCTTTCTTTTTATGATTATTCGTCATTTCGAATTCGCAGATTGCAATGTGTCGAACTCACGTTAAATAGTTGCCAGAGTGAAAGGTCAAAAAGTTTCCATTTATAATGGAAACTTTTTATATGTGACTGCATTTTCAACAAAAATTCATGGTTGTTTCCTAATCATCATTTTTAGGTATTGGGTATTTAAAATTACAGCAATACTTTTGCAGTCGTAACAAATACCCATATTTAAGTATTATAAAACTAAAACAATGAAACATATTTTACTGACTGTATTTTCTTTAGTCGCAGCGTCTCTCTTTGCTAAGGAAATGCCTTTCAAAGAGATAGTGGTGGCACTCGACAATTATAATCCTCAGATTCAGATTGCGCGTGCAAAAATAGAGAGCAACCAGATTTCCATGCGAACAGAGCGTAATCTTGACGATCCATCAGTGGAATATCTGTTGATGTCGCCGGGAAATGCCAACGATATGGAGCTTGTGGTGAGCCAGGAGTTTGCTTTTCCTACAAAGTATGCCAGAATGAAAAAGGCGGAAAAACTTGCCTATAAGCGTGATTCACTTGAATATGAGCTTACACGTAAAGAGGTGATAGCGTCAGCTTATGAGATATGTGCGGAGATCATATATTTGAATCAGATTTTGGAGATGGATTCCATACGTTATGAAATGTCTCGCGTAAATTACGAGAAACTCAAGCGAGGAATGGAAGAGGGAAAATATAACATCCTTGAAGTCAACGAGGGGCAGATAGGTATGATAACAGCTTTTTCCAACTATAGCGAAACACGTCGCTCACTTAGTGAAAACACTCTTCAGCTGAATGCGTTGGCAGGCAACAACACAACACTTAAGATCAACGATCGTGAGTATCCGCAGAATCTGAAAGACTGCAGCAGAAAGAGCACGATTATGGAAGAACTTATAGCTGTTGAGGCTGAAATCAACGCGCAGCAGATGAAAGTGGCAAAAGCGGAGTCGCATCCAAGTTTGTCGGCAGGCTACAAGATGGTGAAATCCGGAGAAACAGCCCATGGATTCGTTGTTGGGTCATCCATTCCGATTTTTTCGGCAAGAGGGAAAAAACAGTTGGTGCAGGCGGAGAGCACCGTCTCCAACCTTGAGCTTCATCAGCGTGCGGCAGAATTGGAAGTCTCTCTTAACAATGAACTTAACAGAGTGGAGGAGTATGTGAAGCTGACGAGCATGTACGACAAAGACATGTTCGACCAGACACTGCAACTGCTGAAAAAGACATTGGATAGCGGACGAATCACAGAAATAGAGTACACCACATTGTTCGATTCATGGTACGACAACAATAAGACATACCTTGAGCAGGTGAAGGAATTCAATAAATCGCTGCTGAAAGTGTTTGTGTATTGCGAGGATTGATTTATAATTCATAATTCATAATTGTTGGGAAAAGACATCTGTGGAATTGGAATTAGACCGTAGGGGCGATCCCTTGTGGACGCCCTTATAATTCATAATGCGTAATTCGTAATTAATGGGGAAATCCATCGTTTGGAATATTTTACAGAGATGGTTTGAACCCCCAATTACGCCGTCAGGCGTTACATATTGGTAGAAAATATGATGATGGATTTCATTCATTTTACCCCATTAGGGGTTATAGATAATGCCATTTTAATTGATATATCATCTAATTTTCACCTCATTGCGAATGCGTAGAATGAGCGTTTTCAAAAGAGAAACCAAACGGTCAAAATCATTTTGATTTGCAACCATATATTTTTATTTTTGCAAAAAAATAAATCATTTGCGACGTGGGTAAAAAAATAAAGATAACGATTGCAATAGTGCTGATGGTTCTGTCTATCCCTTTATGTACGAGGTGGTTTTCTACGGTCAAGTATTATTTCAGTGATGAGAGAAAACAAGCGTCATTTCTATTAGAATTTAGTTTGACAGGAATAAGTACTGTAGAAGTAAGAGGACAAGAAAATTGCCAGGGAGATGAAATCATAATCCCAGAAAAAACAATATGTTGTGGATATCTTTGTACAGTTACTTCAATCGGCAGAGGTGCATTTTCAGGTTGTAGTGGCATAACGAGCGTGAAAATCCCGTCGTCAGTGACGGAAATAGGGGAGGGAGCATTTAAAGGCTGTAGTAGTTTAACAAGCATAGAAATCCCGTCGTCAGTGACAGAAATAGGAGAGTGGGCATTTGCAGACTGTAGCAGATTAACAAGCGTGGAAATCCCGTCGTCAGTGACGGAAATAGGAGATAGAGCATTTAAAGACTGTAGTAGTTTAACAAGCATAGAAATCCCGTCGTCAGTGACAGAAATAGGGGAGTGGGCATTTGCACGTTGTAGTGGCATAACAAGCGTGGAAATCCCGTCGTCAGTGACAGAAATAGGGGAGGGAGCATTTGCAGGCTGTAGCGGCTTAACAAGCGTGGAAATCCCGTCGTCAGTGACAGAAATAGAATGGGGTGCATTTTATGGGTGTAGCGGCTTAACAAGCATAGAAATCCCGTCGTCGGCGACAAAAATAGGGGAGGTAGCATTTTATGGGTGTAATGGATTAACAAGCGTGGAAATTCCATCTTCGGTGACAGAAATAGGGAAGTGGGCATTTTATGGGTGTAATGGATTAACAAGCGTGAAAATTCCGTCGTCGGTGACAGAAATAGGAGGTAGTGCATTTTCAGGCTGTAGTGGTTTAACAAGCGTAGAAATCCCGTCGTCAGTGACAAAAATAGGAGAGTCTGCATTTTCAGGCTGTAGCGGCTTAACAAGAGTGGACATCCCGTCATCAGTGACAGAAATAGGTATTGAAGCGTTTGAAGAATGTAGCAGATTGACAAGCGTGAAGATACCATCGTCGGTGACAAGAATAAATTGGAAAGCATTTAAAGGATGTAGCAGGTTGACAAGCGTGGAAATTCCATCTTCGGTAACTGAAATAGGAAGTGAAGCATTTTCCGACTGTAGTATATTTACAGTGGAAATTCCATCGTCGGTGACAGAAATAGGAGATGGAGCGTTTTCTGGATGTAGTTGGATGACAAGCGTAGAAATTCCATCGTCGGTGACAGAAATAGGAGATGGTACATTTTCAGGATGTAGCGGGTTGACAAGCGTAGAAATACCAGTGTCGGTGACAAAAATAGGGGATGAAGCGTTTAAGAATTGTGATAATTTAAATATAGTGATTGATAATACTAAAAACAACGTAAAAGTTGGAAAAGATGCATTTGAGGGATGCAAGTCTGTGACGTGGAAGAAAGATATGTAATTCATAATTGTCGGGAAATACATCTGTAATTTAAATTCCAAAGATACGTCGCTAGACGTATGATATCGGTAGAAGGATATATCACCAATGGTTTGATTACCAGTTACGTCGAGATGGTGAGATCATTTTCAATAAAATTCTATATATTTGCATAGCAAATAAAATTCATCATGCAAAGAATAAAAAAAGAGGCAATTGATTTGCTTTGCCAACTCATTCGCATCCCTGCATACAGCAGAGACGAAAAGGCTAAGGCTGACTTTTTGCAGCAGCATATAGAGAAGACGATGGGATTCAAAACCAACCGTCTCGACAACAACATCTGGATCCAGTCGGCTGAGTTCCGTGACGGCCGTCCAACCCTTCTGCTAAACGCTCATATCGACACTGTCAAGCCAGTCAACGGTTGGCAGCGTGAACCTCATACTGACACTCACGAGGATGGCAGGATATATGGCCTTGGCACAAATGACGACGGTGCTTCACTCGTCTCGTTGCTTTACGCTTTTTCTGTGCTATCCAAGAAGGAGCAGCCATACAACCTTATCTATGCGGCGTCGGCTGAGGAGGAGGTGTCTGGAAAAAACGGAATGGAGAAATTGTTGACGGTGCTTCCAAAGATTGATGTGGCGATCGTCGGTGAGCCTACGGGTATGCATGCGGCTGTGGCGGAAAAGGGACTGATGGTGCTTGACTGTGTGGCACATGGAAAGGCTGGCCATGCCGCAAGAAACGAGGGTGACAATGCCATCTATAAGGCAATCAAGGATATTGAGTGGATCAAGGATAACGTGTTGCCAAAACAGACAGATTTGCTTGGCCCGGTGAAGTGGACTACAACCATGGTCAACGCTGGCACTCAACATAATGTGATTCCTGATGCATGCTCATTCGTGGTGGATATCCGTTCCAACGAGTGCTATTCCAACGAGGAGATTTTCGAGATTTTGCAGACGAAATTGCAATCTGAAATAAAGGCGAGATCATTCCGTCTCTCTTCATCATCTATTTCGGTGGATCATCCTATCGTGAAGAAAATCAAGAGCATGGGAAGAAACTTATTCGGTTCTCCTACTCTTTCCGACCAGGCATTGATGCGTTTTCCAAGCGTCAAATTTGGTCCCGGCGACTCTTCCCGATCACACACAGCAGATGAATATATAGTTGAGAGTGAGATTGAGGAGGCTATTGAGATGTATGTGGATTTGCTTGACGGATTGAGTATCGGATGAGCGACGTAAAAGAAAAATACTACGTGGTGTGGGCTGGAAAAGAGCCTGGAATTTATACCAACTGGGATCAGTGCAAAGCTCAGGTGGAGGGTTTCAATGGTGCGAAATTCAAAAAATTCGCGTCTCTTTCTGAGGCGACAGAAGCCTTCGAAAAGGGGGCTCCGGCATCATTGAACATATATTCGGCAAAAAAGACTCCCGTCTCCACGGAAGGAATAATCGCAAATTCTTTGGCAGTAGACGCTGCATGTAGCGGAAATCCAGGGAAGATGGAATTCAGAGGTGTATGGGTGTCGACGGGAAAAGAGGCTTTCCGTTTTGGACCGTTTGAGAAAGGAACCAACAACATTGGTGAGTTTCTTGCTCTCGTCTATGGCATCGGGCTTGTGCTCAAGACCAATCCCGAGACTGTGATCTATTCCGACAGTGTGAATGCCATTTCGTGGGTGAAAGCAGGCAAGTGTAAAACGAAACTTGCTGAATGTGCTGATAACAAAGAGATTTTCGACCTCATACGCAAGAGTGAGGCTTGGCTTAAGACACCGAGACCAGAGGTGAAAATCTATAAGTGGAACACAAAAGAGTGGGGTGAGATTCCTGCTGATTTTGGAAGAAAATGATTTATTATGACAATAGAGGTAAAGAATCTGCGCAAATCATACGGTAGCCAGCTGGTGCTCGACAACATCAACTTCTCGATAGGAGACGGTGAGATTGTGGCATTCCTTGGCAACAACGGTGCTGGAAAAAGCACGACGATGAAGATCATCAACGGATATCTGTCGAAAGATTCCGGGGATGTCAGAGTGTGTGGCATAGATGTTGACAAGGATTCAAAGAAGGTGCACGGGCTTATCGGTTATCTGCCGGAGCATAATCCGATCTATCCTGAGCAATATGTGAAGGAGTATCTCACATTTGTGGCTGGAGTGTATGGATTCAAGGGTGCCGACGCGAAGAACAGAGTCGACGAGATGATTGAGAAAACGTGTCTGACACGTGAGTACAAGAAGCGTATAGGTCAGCTTTCAAAGGGTTACCGTCAGCGAGTTGGTTTGGCCGCAGCACTTATTCCGGATCCAAAAGTGCTGATACTGGATGAGCCGACCACAGGTCTGGATCCTAACCAGATTATAGAAGTTCGTAATCTTATCAAAGAGGTAGGCAAGGAGAAATCAGTGATGTTGTCGACCCATATCATGCAGGAGGTATCGGCAATCTGTGACAGAGTGATCATCATCAACAATGGAAAGATTGTGGCGGATGATTCCGAAACCCACATCACCAATGTCAGCGAGGACAACAGCAAATTCCTGATAGAGGCGGAATTCATGAGCGACGTCGACACAAAAGACCTTGCGATGAAAATTTCCAATTCAGAGGTGAAAGAGATTGCGAAAAACACGGTGGTTATCTCTTCCGACCACGACAGCAGAAGTGAGGTGTTCAATTATGCGGTGCAGACAGGAAATGCACTTCTGACGCTTAAGAAGCATGAGAAGAGTATGGAGGATGTCTTCTTGGAGAATACGAAAAAGAAATAGATGTAGGGGCGATCTTTATGGTCGCCCAATTTTTTTAATAAGGCTGGTATAAACCATAATTGTCGGGAAATACATCTGTGGAATATGTTTGAGGATTGTTAAGGGCGGAACGCCCTAACCCCTTTCTACAGTGCGAGCCGTAGGCGAGCACTTTAATAAAACTTTGCATGATGACTTCTTATTCAATGTCTTTTATTGTCGCTCGCACTTACGTGCTCGCGATAAAAGGAGGGGCAAGGGCGTTCCGCCCTTTGTAATCCTCATTTTTTACGCCATCTTGAATATGAAACCTACTTGCAAAACTTGAAATTTATTATTTTTTTCCTCTTTTCTCGGTATTGCCCAAACCATGCAAGGGCCTTACCTTTGTATCAACTTAAATGGGGTATTTAAGCGTAAAAATTTGTTTTAGTTTTGCTTTCCACAAGTTGTCAGTGATTGACAACTTGATGGGTAGGCAAAAATGTGGGAAAGGAAAAAGTAACGGATGTAATGAGAGCGAAAGCCTAAAAAAGATCAATAAAGTTGTTCATATTATAATAGAATTAAGCAAAAATTGTTACTTGCGATGACAGCCATCCGAATGATGGTTGTCGTTGTGGGCAATTGGTAAAAACGAATTTTAGGACATTGGAAAAATATGGAGTAGGGTATGGAAAAAAGAAGGCTGTGATCACCTCACAGCCTTTTAGAATAAAGCATGAAAGAAAAAATTACCGTCTGCTATTTAGGCAAAACAGTTATCTCATAACCAATCCTTTTGAATTCTTTTTTGAAGTCCTCCAAAGAGGATTTTTTGTTATTGTAGATGATCGTCACTTTTTGATCAGGCACAGAAGTCTCAATTGATTTTGTTCCCTTCACGAAACGAATGTTAGACTTGATTTTGTTTTCACATTTAGAACAATGCATGACGGGTTGTGTCGTCACAACTAATGTGTCCAACTGTGAATCTTTTGCGTCGTTTCCTGCAAAAACATCTCCTACAAAGGCACACAGTGCAGTTGCTAAAAATAGTTTTTTCATATTTTTTTAATTAATTTGTTATTTCTTTTCTTTTTCTCATAAAATGTATTGTTTGTTTCAGTGTGCTCGCCTTACGGCTCGCACTAGAGAGGAAGGGGTTAGGGCGTTCCGCCCTTAACAATCCTCAACCTTTTCAAATGCATGTGGCTTATAGCATAAAAGTTTAATTTTTAGATTGTCTTTTAAAATTAAACCGTAGTCCAGCGTATGCCATGGCTCCGTGAGTGGGTCCCCACACCTGCGTTGCGTCAAACTGATCACTCCAAGGATTATCGGCGGCAATGACAGGATGGCTCATTTTATAAGCTGTCAGGTTTTCTCCTCCGACATATACTGTAAAATGACGGAATTCTCTTGATATTTGTGCCTGCAGCTGGAAAAAGGCAGGATAAGAAGACTGATCATATAATTTGCCTTTTCCGTTAATCTGGCCAGTTATATCAAAATGCCAAATATCAAGTTTTGATTTAAATCCCATTGTAAGCAACCCTTTAATACGGGAGGTTAACGGTTGGGTGCAAAGTATGCCATCGAAAGTAGTGCGGACATCATTGAAGCGGCAGGCTGCGGTCACATCCAATATTTTTCCGAAAGGATATGTCGCATCCACTTGTATGGTGTGGCTATAATTTTTTCCATCCAGATTTTCAAATGAGACGGAATGGTCTCCATTTTTCCCGTCGACATTTACAACCAAACTATTCTGAAAATCAGTAAAATAATATTCTGCATTCACCTCAAGATTTTTACCATGTACGGGGAATGTAAAATTAGTGGAGAAGCCATAATTCCACGCCTCTTCCTGTTTCATATTTTTCTCAAAGTAGAAGTTTCTTCCAGAGGCCAGCAAGTGTGAGTTTTCTGCCAAACAATGTGGTGTTCGTCTTCCTTTTCCCACAGATGCGCGGAAAGTAACCTTTTCCGAAGGTGAATATTTGAGGTGGACACGTGGTGTGAAAAATCCATCGTATTTAGAGGAATAATCCCAGCGCATGCCGGCCATAGCCGTCAGTTTACTGTGCAATTTATATGTGTATTGGGTATATATTCCAGAAACTATTTCCTTGTCGATGGTTTTATCAGACAAGAACAATGATGAGGCTTCATCGTATTTATCACAATTAAGAGATACGCCAGTGGAAAGACTGTGTCTCTCAGAAAAATCTGTCTCATACATAAGTTGGGCATATCCATTTTTTTGAGTGACATCATAGTAGGTGTTTCCAAAATCATTGTCGGCATCATGCCAGGATCCGTGAAGCATAAGAGCGACGGAAGAATTTTTATCAGAATTCAGAAACAAAGCGTTTTTCCATTGAAACGCATATCGTTTCGTCTCTATACCGATACGGTAAAGAGGAATGTCGTAATTCTTTTTTTCTGAGTCTATCATACCGCTTTCTCGTTCATCATGAAGCAATTGAATCAAAAATTGGCTTACCCATTTGTCGGAGAAGTAGCGCCATCTGTGCATCAGGTTGTATTGACGCTGGTGAGGTATATCCATGAAATTGTCGTGATTGCCGTCGTGATCCATCTGGCGGTTTTCGTAATGGAGAAGAAGGTTGGTCGACAAACGGTCGTTGATATGAATGTTTCCATCCATATTAGCTTCGTATTTCATACTGGAATTAAGAAACAGATTGCCATTTATCTCCTCCTCTGTTTGAGGCTTCTTATATTCTATATTAATTTGTCCTGTGGTGCTTTCATATCCGTTTTTCACACTCGACGCGCCTTTACTCACTTGGATAGACTGCATCCATGTGCCGGGGATATAACTGAGTCCGTAAGGGATCGCCGCACCACGCAGATTGGGGACATTCTCTATCAGCATCTGAACATACTTTCCGTTCAAACCAAGCAGTTTGATCTGTTTGGCTCCCGTCGCGGCATCACTGTAAGTCGCATCTACTGAGGGGTTTGTTGTGAACGACTCCCCTAAGTTGCAGCAGGCTGCCCTGACGAGTTGGCTTGATCCGATAACTTCGATTTGGTTCACTTTGTCTTTTTTCTCATTTCCACTATATGCTTTGATCACAATCTCGTCCAGATCGACGGAGGAATCAATATCATTGTCTTGTCCGCATACGTATGTGTGAGGTATCGTGAGAAAGAGTGCAAAACTTAAAAGTCTTTTTAAATGTATTTTCTTATTCATAATTTATGTCTCTTATGCAAAGATAAATAATTGGGAACGGAATTTTTTCAGAACAGGATGAAAATCGATCCATTACACCAATGTTCGTCATGGATGTCTGATTGAGCTGAAATCATCGGGCAGATCGAATTGAAGCCGATTTCTTTGGTATATTCCACATCATGAAGTCTGTTGCCAGAGATATTCATATACTTCAGACGCATTCCAAGGCCACACTTTTTGAAATGGAAGATGTATGTCAGGTCTGCCGCAATCAGATCGTATTCAGATGCATAGTATGCGTAGGGTGCGAAACAGGTTTGAAAATCAAGATGTTGGATGCTTGACATTTTTATATCCACATCATATTCATGCTGTTTGATTTTTTGACGACCCCAGTTGAAGCATGCTGAGAGTTCATGTTTTTTTGCAGACAGTTTATAATCAATACGTGGCAAAAAGACAATGTTTTTATTAACTACAGAGAAGTCGTAGAACGAGTTTTTTTCACTTCTGTAGAAATAACCCATGCCGTATTGAAGCCCTAAAGTATTGTGTTTGCCGAAAGAGACGGAATATCTGACAGCGTTTAATCCTTGTCGTGTAAACAAGGAATAGTATTGGTTTTCAGCAATTTGCCTATAATCATAGGTCGACGTTGCGGTGTTTGTCACATATTTTTCAAACACACGTTCGTAGCCTAATCTTTTTTCAAGATAGTTGTCGCTCAACAGTGAGACCACATTGTTTTCGTTGATTTTCCATTTAAATTCGATTTGTGGTGTGAGAGTTGTCGTACGGCTTCCATACGGACTTGTAAAGTCGCTTTCCTCGGCATCCATTTTGTTTATGTTCCATCCTAAATTAATAGTTGTGCATAATTTTTTTTCTGTTGGCGACGCATACGAAAGATGAGATTTGAATCCGTTGATGTAGTACATTCGTGATCTGCCGCCGGAGACGGTGCTCCTTTTATTGTCGTAGAGTCCGAATCCATACAATGTGAAGAAGCGTTGTTGTTCTCCTGGTCTCCAATAGCTGTCGCTCTCATGCTCTTTGTTGCGTAGATATTTGGCTTCCGCCATCAGACGTTGTCCTTTAGGAGAGATATATCCTGCGTCGAAACCAAGCTGAAGGAATGTCGTGTTGTTTTTCAGACGTGGGTCAGTCATTCTGTGGGCCAACTCACCGTCGAATTGGGCAATGACACCGAAATATACCTTTCGGAGTTTCACACCGTAGCCTCCTTCTATTCCGTAATACTCGAAATGGCTGTCGCCTCCAGTCGAGTCGGTCAACGTGTATGGCCAATAGAGTTCTGGAAAACGCATAGCACTCCAACTGATTTCCTTATGTGTTCCCCTTGCATATTGGATGGTTCCATACAGCGTTCCATGTTTTCCGAAATTATGGCATCCGTGTCCGAAAAGTCTCCAGTCTTTATTGGCTTTCCCTTCGTAGGGAAGGAAATCTCCGTCTATTTCGCCAGAGCCAACGGAGGTCAGCACGATATTTTGTTTATTATGTTCCGACAGGGCAGAATCATTTTCAGCATTCATCATTGCATGGTAGACGGGATGAAGCCGTAGCGACGAGGTTATCCTTGAGTCGATAGAGGATGCCACCTCCGTCCATCTGCTTTCTGAGGGAGAAAGAGAGTTGGTTTGCCATTCATATATAGGGGCGTCCTGTCCGTAAATAGGCAAAACGATTATCGATAAAATGGCTAATATTGTATATGAGAATAGTTTAGAGATCATTTTTCTTCTGTTTTTTTAGTTTTTCCGATAGTCATAACCATCTCCATGCCAAAAAATGGATTGCTCCATTCACGTTTTGTTTCCGAACGTGTATCGTTTATATATTTTGGATGGACATCCAGTATTCCGTTGACGAAGAATGAAAGTTTGACCATGTCGTTCAATTCTTTTGTAGCTTTTATATTCCAGAGGAGATAAATAGGTTTTTTCTCTGTCTCATACTTACTTGTTGTGCTTTGTCTGAGAAGTTGGAACCATTGTGTCTCTTCTTTTGAATAGATTTTTGCCAGTTCTTCTTCAGTCACAGTGTGAGTGACTCCATTGAAGTCGATGTAGGCGTATGGCACTTTTTTGTATATTCCATCGAAGTTGTCAGTCTTTTGTTCTGTCTGGAACCACACAAACTGGAAGAAGTTTGTGAAGATGAGTCTGAACTTAGGAATATGGGTGTTAAACCAGAAGTTTGTATTGAATTGCTGTTTTATGGTTTTGCTGTCCAGATCATATAATCCGACGTATGGATACATGCTGTTACCCACTTTGCTGTTTGGATAAAAATAGTCAGGCTGGTTAGTGCCATACGTTGTTTTATAATACGCGCCGTTGATTTCCAAGTTTGTTTGAATGGCTTTCAACTTAGGAAAAATCAAACGATATTCGATACCGTTCTTCACAATTTTTTTGCTGTTTTTCACTTGTCTGTATGATGTGAATTCGCTGAATGAAGAGGCTACGTAATCCTCCTTGCCTGGTTTTTTGTTGGAAATGTCAGCATCGTCTTTTAGCTGATTGTAGTATGGATACGTCACAGGAGCATAGAAAGTGAAGTATTCGAAACCGCTGTTGCTGAATTCGTGGAAAGCTGTCACAGACAGTTCGAAATCATTGAGTTTAGCGTCGTAACCTATTTCCATTTTCTGGTTCTTGTTCTCTCGGATTTCCTTGTTTGTCGCGTCGTAAATTTGAGTGTAAGTGATCAGATGTCTATAGTCGGGATTATTTGTGTAAGCGTTCAGCACCCAGAAATCTTTGTATGTTTTGTCGGGATAGAGATAGTCCAAAGTCGGAAGTTTGTTTTCCTCACCGTATCCCAAGCGGAAATTGTTTCTGAATTTTTTGCCAAAGAGATAGCTGAAATTCAAGCGTGGTTCGGTAAGGACTTTATGGTTCAGAGCATAGTCATCGGGAAGATTCAGCATTTCGGTGAGACGTCCTCCTGCTTCTAATTTTAGTGATTGGGTCGACGTGGGTCTGAAAGTCAGAACAGCTTGCAGATAAGCTCCGAACACTTCCAACGCAGGAATGCTCCAGTTGGGGCGTGGACGCATATAGGTGTTGTTGCCTGGGAAAGGAGGCATCTCTGGATTCTCGATGATTGCACCGTCTCCTTTATTTTTGCTTGAATGATAATCCGCACCGTATTCAAGATTGAGATTCCATTTTTTATTGAATGAGAAACGGCTGTTCAGATTAAGCTGAGTGTAGAAATTGATAGGAGTATTTTCCACATAATAGTCGCTGTAGTACATAGTCGGAAGATAGTAACCTTCGTGTTCACCCTCGTCGTAGGATTTTGGCATACTTTTGGGATTAGCTGTGATCACACAGTAGTGACGGTCTATTCTGTCGTCGACGCGATTGAGAGAGTTGATCCATTCGATATTATCGATCCAAGCCAAGCCAAGATTCAGTTTGCCTTTCACCATAAGGTCTGTTTTGTTGTAGTCAGCCTTATAAGTCTCGTTGTATTCGTAGGTAAGCTCATCCTTCTTCATTTTATTGGCAGAAATGGTCTGGGCAATTTTTGCGTCCAAATCCAACGAATAGCTATCGCCCAATTTGAATTTGTTGTTGTAATAAGTTTGGGCGGTGATACGTGTGAATTTATCCATCTCGTCACGTATATCATCCACTGCGTGCAGATAGTCAGCACCTGCATAAAGAGTTCCGGCTTTATCTCCAAGTTTAAAACCTTTTCCAGCGTAGACAAGTTTGTTTTTCAGGTCCAGTTTAGTTCTTATGCGCAAAGGAGAGACTCCCATTTTGGAGTTCACTTTAATCATTCCGCTCGACAGATTGCCATAACGTGGCGAACTGATACCTTTTGTGTATTCGATGCTGTGGATATGGTCGGTGGAGACATATCTGAGGTCGGAGCCGGAATTGATGCTCGAACGGTCATTTATTTGTTTGTCACCACTGTTATTTTCGGTTTTGTAGGTGTCTCCTCTGTTGGAATATATTCCCACCATCTGTGTACGTAGTCCGTCGGAAGTCTGAGGCACACCGTCGGAAGTCAGACCGATTCCTAAAGATGTATTCTGGTCGCTTCCAGCCTGACGGTTTGAGTTGAGGGAAAATCCAGTAAGTGCGTTTTGCTGATAAAGGTTTCCAGGCAGCAGAATCATGACATCAGAAAGCGAAACAGGTTGGACATATTCGATAGCTGTTTCGTTCACTTCCAATTTATTGCGTTGGGCTTGTTTTGCCATCACGGTGACTTGCTCTAATTCGTAGACGGCATTTTTCAGTCTGATGTTTATGTTAATATCCCCGTTTGCTACAGTCACGGTTTTCTTTGCGTCGACATAGCCGAGGTTTTGAGTTTCAATTTTATATGTTCCGACGGGAATTCGTTTGAATTCAAAATGACCGTTTCCGTCAGCCACAGTGTTCATTTGCAGTTCTTCGATGGAAACATAAGCATAGGGAATAGGACCATCGTTGGATGTGATGTTTCCGCTTATTTTGAAGTATTTGTTATGGTCGTTGCCATTTTCTATGGCTTGAGAAAAGGCGTTGAGCAGAGATCCAAAAAGAAATAGGAAGCTCAATGTAAGTATTTCAAATGTTTTGTAATTCGACATTATATCAATAGTCTTTTTGAAAAATCCGGGATGAAAATGTATTCATCCCGGATTCGAGGTAGTTGAAAAAATGGTATTTTACATCCCTGAGTTAAAAACTCAGATTATTTTCTCCATCCTTCTGGATAACCGACATAATCTTTGTGAGGCGAAAGAATTTCGCAGTCAACAGAAGAGTCGTTAGTGTCGGCATATCCGTCTTTGTCGTTTCCTTTACGTTTCACAAGCAAACCGCTGTGGCATCCTTTTACCAACTGCTTACCGCGGTCAACAGTTTGAGGAAGTGCATTTGTCACTATATCAGAAGGAATGTCACTTGTTGCGATACCGTCAAGGATCATTGAAGCAGGGACACTCAACATTTGAATCTCAACATTGTTGTTCTCTTTGTCTTGAACTGTAGCAGTACTTGAGTGCTCTGCGAAGAATTCGTCAAGTGTCTCCTGATTGCCGTTTTTCAACTTGAAAATGAACGCGTTGTAGTATCCTCTTGGATGTTGGTAGAATCCACCGCCACCACCATTGACTTCATTTTGTGCTGGATAAATTTCTCTTACATTAGGTACTTTTGGATTATCAACGTCGCTTGTATAAAGTTGTGGATCATAGATTTCGTAGTCAGCACCACTCAAGTCAATAGCGTTCTCGTATGTGTATCCGTCCCATCCAAGAGTGTCGACCTTGATGCTCTCAACAGATCCGTCAGCTGCAAAAGTAGTATCACGCTTTACTATAGGGTTCTTTCCTTCTGTAGCAGTGTGGTTGATAGCTGTGAAGGCGATAACGATTTTGTCGTGAGGCTTAACAGGAACATCGTATCCAGAACCAGGGATAACAATGAAACCGTCGACAGGGACCAAACCTTTTCCATAGAATTCATCATACCAGCTTTCTTTTTCCCTACAAGACGCTTGCATGGTATTTCCTACAGCAAGACCATCAGCGTAAAGCACTTTGTCAGTTGGGTTGTAAAGCACCATAAACTGGTCTGGGTGCATCATTCTTCCTCCGTTTCTTTCACCGTTGAAGAAAAGTTCTGAGAAGATGAACTGATAATCGCTTGAATTAGCAACAGTTGCGATGATTTTTGCCTCAATCTGCTGATTTTCCGACTTAATTGTCACATTCTGTTGTCTCAAGAAGATAATCTTACCGTCGACATCTTTTTCCATAGAGATATCGTATGTTCCGACAGGGACGTTGACATCAAGAGAAAGGGATCCGTCTGCATCCAATTCTGGAACATCGAAAGTGTAAACGTCTTTTGAGTTTACATTTGTGAAGGTAACCTTTGCTCCAGCCAAAGCCTTGATATCTTTTGCAGATATTGCGTCGGCAACATCAGGTGAAATGTTTAGTGTAGACTTGATTGTTGATTCTGCTTTCTCCTCGTCGTCTTCACACGCAGTGAATCCGAGAGAAAGTGACATTACTCCCGCTAACGCAAGGAATCTAAAATTTTTTTTCATTTTGGTTATAATTAATTTTGTTTTTTCAGTATGTATAATTGTACTTGTCATATAGGATTGTGGACTAAAAGATGAGTTGGAAAAGACATTTTATATGGTTGTTTTGAGATATAACAATCCCGTAGGGAATCCCATAAGATTTCCTAATCTGATCCAAGTTTCACAAGTGATAATCTGAAATGACTTGCGGAACTGAGTAATTAAAATTGATGAAAATGTCTAATAAACAGATCTTTGTTTCTCTTTATTCTATGCTTCAACAATGTTTGATAGAATAAAAGATAAAAAATTGGGGGGAACTTTTCTCAATCCAAATATGTCAAACCATGACACATGAAAGAAGGATTAATCCATGACTTCAAAATTTTTTACTTCGACGTAGTAAACTGGATAGTAGTCTTTTTTATTCTCTTCCATCCATTTCTTCATCTTGCTGTAGTCTTTGTTCTTACCACAATGTTTATGACCTTTCTCCTCTTTCACTTCACCCTGCCCATTATCACAATTCTGATTACTTTTTGCCGCCTCTTCAGCTTGTTTGGCTTCTTCAGCTGCTATCATCTCTTTAGTGATTCTGTTTTCTTTCACCACACCGATGTATTTCACGTTTTTGCCTGTCAGTTCTTGGCTAAATTTGCCAATCTCATCGTTAGCAAATACTGTCAAAGAAACTTCCGACTCATCGTTGTCAGCCAATTGACATTTTTTACCAGAACAGTGACATACTTTTTTCACAAAACCGCGTACGGCAACTTCTTTGCCAAGATATGAATCACCTTTTGCTGACACTTCTGAGGGAAACAGCATTTCCATTCCTTTATTTTTGCAACACTCTGGCACATTGTCGGAAGACGTTGCTTCATTACCTTTGTTTTTACAGCATGCTGACACCTCGTCAGATGAAGTAGACTCATTACTCTTTTTTTCTGAATTTCCGCAAGAGAATAGGAAAGCGGAAAGCACGATCATTAAAAATTTACGTTTCATCTTTACTTTTCTTTTTTACGCTGCAAAGGTATCCTAATGTTAAAAAATGTGAAATTCCCAAATTTAGGTATTTTGTAGGATGACCCCCTTGTGGAAGCCTTGAAGAAAGCTATAATATTATAAAACGAAAAAAGGCGAGCACTATAAAACCACAGAGGATAGAAGATCTCAGAGAAAGGCTTCTACTTTTTTTGAGGAAAAGAAAAAAACAGTCATGAATTAAGACAAAGCTATAAAAAACAGTGGAGAATCCGCAGATTCCCCACTATACAATTATCATTTCAATTCCAATACTTCATCGGTCAGTTGCAGTGTGCATCCAATAAAATCCCCCTTGTCCTGTGTATTTACTGTCCAATATTGGTCTTGGAATACCAGAGATGAATCAGACCAGAGAGCTAAAGTGTCGCCATCAACATTTTTTACCAAAAGGTTTTTGTTGAGAAAACGTTCTCTCAATGCAGAAATGGCGTTATCCCCAATAATATCATCGAAGCCTTTTTCACACAATTGAGAAATTGAATCTGGCAAAACAGAGTCTTTTTTATAACTCCACTTGCTGGATCTAAGTTCAAAATTAAAATCCACACCTATTGTCTGGGATGATTTGTTGTGAATATAGATATTAATGCGATCTCCGTTATTGATATCTTCCATAGGACATGAACATAAAAACACGGAAAACAACGAAAAAAATAAAACTTTTCTCATAGCTATTTTACAAATAAAGACATTGAAATATTATTGTCATAACAAGACAATGCTACGTTTAAAGTGTGTAAATTCACACAATGACTGGCCATACAATTAAGAAATGTCAAAGGTGGAATTTTGGAATTATTTGTTATTTGATCATATGTGGCTTCCGGTGCAAACCAAAAATCATGATCATCTATGGGATTACTATTTGATCCTAATTTCTTATTTGCCATATAGTAACCCATAGCATACCCCCAAGTCTCCCCAACACCTATATATCCAGAAAAAGGAGAATCTTTATCAGAATATCCATATAACCCTTTGTTTCTAAGCTCTATGATGCCATCAATGTATTTGTTCCAATAATTTTTCCCGACTTTTTTGAAGTGCATTGAGTGAGCTAACTCATGAAAAGTTGTTTCGTATAATTTCCATGATTTTTTCCCTTCTGCACCAACAATTATGTCAGGGGCAAGTGCAGTAAGAGCTGGAATAAGTTTATCTACAGCTGCAGCTCCTAACCCCAATGATGCACCCATAACTGCCATGACTTTTTGCTTTGATGCTGTATTATGTCCGAGCATTGCAGCACTTCCTTTTCCTGCGTTATCAAGAACCCATAACCTCATATCTGAAGGAATGTAGGATTCATAATTCTCATACATATAATATGCAGCATTGTTCACGTTGCAATGAGCCCACATATCTGATCCCATTTCAAAAGCATGGCTGTAGCCTTTGTTGGAGTGTTTGCCCATAGCGCATAGCCTTGCATTCGCAAAGACGCTCCACGATCCAATTTTGAACCCTTTCTTGTTGTCGAAATAGATCCAATAGTGTGGGTCTGTTCGGAATGTGGCTTTTGTAAAATAGTAGCCGTCCCTGTCGGTGTAGACGTGGAACCACTTCACAAACTTGCCCATCCTGACAGCTATGCCAGCTACACCTTCGTATCTGCCTGTGTAAGAATTGTAAACAGTGAATGTTCCACAAGGGGAATGCTTGGCTCTCAATTCATCCTTCACCAGCATGTCTCCGTTGCCGGAATGCTCATAAGCGGCATCCTCCAGCTCTCCCAATGAGAAAGTGTTGCCTGCCATACGTGTCTCCACCTCATCCTCGTCTTCCGGAATGAAACATGTGTCCAATATCTCATACTGCACATCCGGGAAATCATAACCCACCGGCACTCTGGTGTATTGCCATGTCGGCTGGTCTTCCGGAATGGATGGGTCGTGGTAATAGTCGCCCCACTGCTCCACATCGTAATCCAAAGGATAACAGAACAAATCAAGTTTCTCCTTGTCGAGACGGTTGATGTCGACGGAATCTTTTGGAAGAAAACGGACATAAAGATGTGTAGGCTGCAGCAAATCCACAGATCGTGTCGCCACTCCCGATGCCATGCATAACGAATCGTAAGCCGCCTGCATATTCTTCAAAGAATAGGGATTGTTGAGCTTTTTGCCTAAGATGATGGTGTTGCCAAACTTCTCCTTGTCGACTGATACAGCCTCGGCAGATCCCATATCATCAGGGGATTCTTCCACTAACTCATCCGTGCAGGATGTTGTCGCGTTAAACACTGAAAACAGACAGAAAACATTTACCATAAGCTTTGCACTGTTTTTCGTCAGACTAAAACCTTTTAATTTTACCCCCCACTGTTAACGAGGGTAAATTTTTCGCTTGTTTTTACCATAATTTGATTTATTTTCTTTAAAACGTTGCAAAGATACAAAAAACTCCTTTGGGATGTCAGAAACAAAATGTCAAATGTGCCGGTTTTTAACTTTTGTTAAGAATATGTTTCATTGCGAAAGCAACTTGGGTTTAGTAAGAGGATAAATGCTATTTAATAATTGGGAAAAACGACAAAACAATTTCACAAAATCTCACCATATTATTCATTTTTACTCATTTAAATGCCTATTTTGACAACAAAATTCATCAAAAAATACAATCATTTAAAAATTTGTTTAAATTTGGTGCGGTTTAAACTAAAGCGTTAGTTTACCATAGTTTAATACTTAATTCTAATACATTACAATATGATAACTCTTACTACAACTCAGACGGGGAGCATTATGTCTGCTCGTCAAATATTTATTTTGTATGAAAGTTCATACTACAACATAAAAACTCTATAAACACATTAAACTTGTTTGGTTCTCTATGAAAACACAAATATTTTTTACAGTTGTTGCTGTTCTGCTCTGTCTGCAGGCTAGTGCGGCAAATAATCTAAAGGTGATTCTAAAAAGCAAGGAATCAATAACGTATGCTCTGGCGGAAAAACCAGTTTACTGGACTTCTGCTAATGCTCTGTTCATCAAAACATCTGGTTTGTATCAGGAATATGATCTTGATGATGTGGAGAAAATCTCTTTTGACGGCAATGCGAGCGGTGTTGCGTCTGTCGACTCCGACAATGGCACTTCCGTCTATCCTTCCCTTGCGTCCGACGCTATCTTCGTCTCTTCTCCTTCCGCTTCTGATGTGGAGGTGTTCAGTAATGATGGAAAATTATTGAGCAAGACACGTGTGTCTGGTTCTGATGAAGCCAAAATCAACGTAAGCAGTTGGGCGCCAGGTGTCTATCTAATCAAAGTGAATGCGAAACCCTTCAAAATTATCAAGAAATGAAAAAATTTTTACTTACTTTTTCAGCTTGTGTTCCTCTTTTTGCTTTTTCGCAGGGGGAAGTTAAGGTGACTTTTACAAACAATAAGACAATCTCTCTTCCTATGGAGGCTGTCGACTCTATGTTGAGTGAACCCAACCAGCAGGTTTTTCATCTGTCGTATTCATCGGATGAAGTGGAAAATATCTCTTTCTCGGAGACGGTGTCAGAAAAGGATGTCGACTTGAAGGCGAGCGATAAACCCCAGCCATTCAATCAGATTTTCTCAATGTCTGCAGAGACAAAAGAAATAAAAGTTTATGCCTCTTTTGCAGACGGTGCTAATCCGATTATTCCCCTTCTACCTAAGACAGAATCATTTGTCCCATCATTTTCTACGTCCGGCTCATACATTTTTATAAATGGTAAGGCGTGGAAAGAGGGCGACGAGGTAAAGATTGGTAAAAATATAGAGGTGAAAGTGGCTGCTTACAATGGTGACGTCCGCACTTATCATTTTGACGCTGTCATTCCGTCTTGCCCGATTATTGAGCTCAAAACTAATGGTTTGTCAACAGATTGGTCGGATCTGAAATCAATCTCGGTGGATGGAAAGAGTCTTGATGCTTGCAAAATCAAGGTGAAAGGAGACAGTTATGATTCAAGCAAGAAAAACAGTTTCAACATCAAGTTTGACAGCAAACAGGAGATTCTCAATATCACTAAAAACAAACGCTGGACTCTTGAAGCCAATGCCGGCGACTTTGCCTGCATACGTGGTTTGCTTGGCTACGAGATAGCTAATCATGTCAGCGGATCGTGGAATCCACAGGCAAAAGAGGTGGCTCTTATTATGGATGGCCACTATATTGGCTTTTACTTGATTTCCGAGCAGCCTCGTGTCTGCAAGGGAAGAGTGGAGGAAGGAATCGTGATGTGCATTGAAGACGCTCCTGATGAAGGAGACGACTACTTCAAAAGCCAACTTTTCAATTCCCTCTTTATAATGAAAGATCCTAACACCGGCATGGATGGCGCGAAACTTGTTCGTACGCGTGAAGTGGTGGAGAAACTTGAGCAGGCGATCGCCGCTAAAAAGTGGAGCCAGGTGCACTCGATGCTCGACATCCAGAGTGTGGCTGAGTGGACGGTGATAAATGAAGTCGCAAAAAATGACAAGTCATTCGGAAGTGACACATATATATATATGGACGACGACAAAAAGATTCATTTTATTCCGTCTACCCAATCAGCAAAGGCTTTCAATGCTGATTCCGATACGGAAGGATTCACTGCCTACGATAGAAACTGGGTCTCTCTGTTGAAAGATGATTCGGATTTCAACTCTGCGTTGAAGAAGGCTTTCGAGAAGGTCAAGTCGGCTGAAACTGACATCCTCGCTTGGATAGACAAGAAGGCGGATCAGAATGCCGGTGATGCTCTTGCCAACTCTTATTCATCTTCTTATAATAGTGAGACTTACAAAAATGAGATTGCTAATCTGAAGGATTGGTTGTCGGCAAGAATCAAATGGTTGTCAAGTGAGTGGAAATAACGGATAAATGAAACGATCATGAAAAAAACGATATATGCGATAGCCTCGCTACTTTCAGTGGCAGGCACAATCCAAGGTCAAACTGTTGACTTTGGCGGAGACAGTTATAATGTTGATAATGTCAACAATTTTAACGAAGAAGGAAGGACAAAGTCGTTCGACCTGACATACCCTATCTCAGAAATAAAGGAGATAACGTTTTCCAGCAATGCCATAGATTTCAATAAAGCTGACAAAAAGACGTCGGGAAATGAGATCAAATGGTTTACATTCAAAATGATAAGCAATAATGGTGCTGTGCTTAGCGATTTTGATGGCAAGATCAGTGGGGATGAAATCAGCGTCTTCATTCCTTATTACGAGGGAGGCTCTATCAAAGCCTCTTTCGAAACGAAGGGAAAGGTATTTGTCAATGGCATACAGCAAAAGAGCGGTGTGAGCGGCAATGTCTATAATGGTGATGTCGAATACAAGGTGGTTGATAATGATGGCAATATTCGTACCTACATCGTGAAGGTACACAACAGTGGTTTGCCAATCATCCGTATTGATGGCCCTGCTGATATGGCTTCAAAGGTGTGGAATGGAGAATATCCGATGACGATGACATCAGCAAACGGAAAAACACTTGCGAAGACTACTGCAGGAATAAAGCCTAAGGGAGGTCAAGATTCTCACACAAAACGAGATTTCAACATCAAATGCAGCAAGAAAACAGCGTTCGGCGACATGGCAAAAAACAAACGCTGGATTCTCCTTTCGAATGTGGATGACGCATCTTTGCTCCGCACAAAAGCAGGTCTTGAATTAGGAAAAGAGTTGACAGGAATGTCGTGGACTCCTTCATCTGAATTTGTGGAGGTGGTGATGGGCGACAGACATCTCGGCACATACTTGCTTTGTGAGCAGATACGTGTGTCAGAAGGAAGAGTGAAGGAAGACGCAGTGTGGGAAATCACAGATGATATTGAGGCAGATGATGAGTGGTTCGTATCAGATAAGGGAACAAAGGTTCGTTTGGTAGACTCGGCTGAGGATGATGCGTCGAAGGAGATGGAAAAAGCGAAAACCGCTGTCAACAAATTTGAGTCTGCTCTTTACGGTGGCAAATCATTTGATTCCTACATAGATGAGAACAGTTTCGTCGACTGGATTTGGGCTAACGAGATATGCAAGAATGAACACTTATTTAAGAAAGATTGCTATTTCCGTATCACAACAGACGGTAAGATAGCGATGTCTCCAATTTTCTCAAACGAAGAATGGCTTGGCAACAACGGCCAGTCGTACGAAGGCTTCTCAACGATTAATGCCGGATGGTGTGAGAAGATGATGCAGGATGTGGATTTCTCATCGGCAGTCTGCAACCGTTTCAAGGAGATCGCTTCCACAGAGAGTGTCATCACGTCAGCAATAGAGGATTATAAAGATTTGATTTCCCTTTCCGCAGAATCCAACGCTGCATTGTGGAACAACAATAAGAGTCTGGGCAGTGAAGCGTCGTCGCTAACATCTTGGATAAAAAATAGATACTCTTGGCTGTCGTCTATGAGCGACGGAATTTGCAAGTGCGCGAAGGCAGACAGGGCTTCAAGCAACAACGAAATCAAATCGTTCGACATCAAGAAGAGTTCCAACGGAAATGCTTTGCTTGAGGATTATTCCGCAACAATCGCAAACGACAGCGTGAAGATATTCGTGCCATATTTGGTCGACTTTAATCTGAAGGCAGACTTTACTGTGGCAAATGGAGCGAAAGTGTATTGCAATGGTGAGGAGATCCAAAGCGGAAAGAGCACCGTCTACTACCTAAAACCACAGCAATTCAAAGTGGTGGCAAGCAACGGTGATGTGCGCACATATACGGTATGCATCTACAATAGCGGTTTGCCTGTCGTATATCTCACCACACAAGGCAACAAGAACATAACAGACAAAACAACATGGCTCGACAATACACAATTCACTGTGTATGAAGCAGATGGAACGGTCAACTATGATGCTGCGCCAGATATGGCCCAGGTGAAGGGTCGTGGAAATTCCACTTGGGATGCCACAACAGAGAAACGTCCGTATGCTGTGAAACTTAATAAGAAAGCTCGTGTCTTGGGTATGCTTGAGCACAAACGTTGGGTGTTGATGGCAAACTTCTACGATGCCACTTTCTTCCGCAACGCAATGTCGAACTACATAGGCAAGAGATACACCAACCAGGATTGGGTGCCAAGCGGATACAATGCGGAATTGGTGTTGAATGGAGCACATAAGGGCAATTATTATTTATGTGAGCAGGCAAAGATCAACGATAATCGTGTGAATGGAGAATATCTGATTGAGGCCGATATCAAGGCAGGATTGGGCAACGGATCGATAGAAGGTCCGAAATCTCACAATGCTTTCTTCACTAAGGATCCGGAATTGCAACCTAATTCACAAGAGTATAATAATGTGAAGAGCATCATCGACAAATTCGAGTCGGCCCTATACAGCGGCGACTACAACACGTTGATGAGCATGATAGATTTGGAAAGCTTCGTCGACTGGTATCTAGTAAAGGAGTGGTCGCGTGATGTCGACGGAAATATGCACACAAGTTGCTATTTCACCATCATGGAAGACGGTACGATAAAGATGGGTCCGATGTGGGATTTCGATATTGCGTGGGGTGGCAATCCGTTTGGAGCTATGGGTGGCTACAACGATATAGAGGGCTACTACATCACTACCAACCCTATCTCACAACCACGAGGAAATACCTGCACAAGCTGGTTTGGTGAGTTTATCAAGATGCCTGCGTTCAAGCAGATGTTGAAAGAGAAAGTGCTTGATATCAATTCGCATTTGGATGAGATCCTTGCCTATATCGACGAGAACACAGAATATTTGTTATTGTCTGCGACAGCCAACAAGGTCGGAAACGGATCTGGAGGAGGTATGTTTGGAGGAGGCATGTTTGGCGGCGGCGGTGGCTGGGGCTGGCCAGGCAGCGGCCAAGGTTCGTCATCAAGTGCCACAACGCCAGAGTCTTACCGCAAGAGCATGAGTGAATTGAAGGATTTCGTTAAGTCACGTATGCAGTGGTTTGTGAGGGAAGTTAACAAGTTTTAATTGATATTTCCCATTGTTGTTCGGATGATGGAGAAAATAAAAATAAAGTTTTATGATAGAGACGTGGTTATGCCGCGTCTCTATTTTTATATAAATTATTTTTCTATAAAAGATGTATTTTATACTTTTGCAGCAGATAAACAAATTAAGGATTAGTGGCAGTGAAAGTCTATCCTAAAGAAGAATTTGTTAAATCAATAAATATTAATAATGGTTAAAGTTATCGTTTTAGTCAATAATGCAATATGATACACTTTCAATAGAATGGAGGAAAGTACAGTTCTATGGAAAATCTGGAGGTTATATTATCACTCATAAATGGAAAGATGTTGACAATATAAAAAGAAAAGGAACATATGCAGAAATAAAAGTATGTGAAGAGTTGGCTAAAATAGGTCATCATGTGTTGCGATTACCTGAGAATGTATTGCCATATATTGATGAAATTATGATATATGGTAAGCCATATCGAGAATTTTTAAAATTCAAAAAAGAAGATCTTAAACCTAGAGGCTATCCAGATATATTCTTCAATAATAAAACATGGGATATAAAGACTTCTGACTATAATAATGAAGAGTCTGTAAGAAAATTAATTTGCGATGGAAGGAAAGCCGACAACGTGATATTTTATATCACAAGGAAAGCTGATATATCCATTGTAGAGAGTGCTTGTTACAGAGAAGAACATAAGAGAAAAAAAGATGGAAGTTGGAAAGAATTGCCAGACGTATATTATTTGTTTGGCAGTGAATTCAGATGCTTGTGGAAAAAGAAAAAAATTAGGTAGGGAATCACCCTACCTCTACAGGTGCGGGAAGAAATTGGTATAACCAACGTCGACCTACATCGCAAAATTATAAAAAAATCAGGAGCTGTTTTTAAATTTAACTAAAATAATTTGCCATAAAGTTCATTTTACAATTAAAAAAAGATTGTTTATGGCCCATGTTTGATAGATATTGGTGCTAATCCGGTTTCTCTCCTGCAAGCAAGAACGAGCAGGTATGAATTTTTGATTTTGACTATGTTCTAGTTTATAGATGAATTTATTCCCATTCAGCATCGAAATTCGTATTATACAATGAAATAACTGATTAGATGGAGTGGTTTTTCAGGAAACTTCTATATATTAGCAAGCATAAACTGAAAACTTAGGATAACATGAAAAATACAACAAAGAATCTTTTCTCTGCTTTACTGTTGAGCACATTAGGGTTAGGGACAGTCCAAGCCAAAGACAACCGTGGACTATGGGCATGTTCGGACGGAAATGTGTTCGTAAGCTGGCGTATGCGTGCGACGGATTCTCCAAAATCTACCACATACAATCTGTATGCGGACGGAAAACTGGTGTTCTCATCCAAGGATCGTACAAATACGACACTTTCGTCTAATTATAACAGATCGACATTCTCGCTTGAGGTTTTGAATAAGGCTGGCGACGTGATTGATTCCCAATCAGGAATCAAGGTAGACGCATATCCATACCATCATATCAAACTTAATCATCCGGGCACATACAGACTGCCAAGTGGTGATGTGGTGACATATCAGCCATACGATTGTTCGGCATACGATATGGATGGCGACGGTGAGCAGGAGATCATCATGTGCTGGTCGGCAGGTGAGGGTGCTTTGGCCACTCCCACAGCTCCTCCTCTTTTGGACTGCTTGAAACTGGATGGCACTTTGGTGTGGCGAGTGAACCTTGGTCCGAATATCTTGAGCGGATGCCGCTGCACTTTCCTTTGCTACGATTTTGATGGCGACGGTTATGGAGAGCTGATCACGAAGACAGCTCCTGGCACTAAAGATGGAAAGGGCAATTTCCTTAGCAAGGGTGCGGCAGCTGGATCTAATCCAAACCACTCTTCAATCAACAAATCCGGGGTTATTACAGACGGCGGTCCGGAGTGGATCACATGTTTCAGCGGAAAGAATGGTGAGGAGTTGGCTACAATCGACTATTGGCCATACTTCAATATCCAGTCCGACTGGGATGACCGCCCTACAAATTCTGATGGCAACACATACGGACACCGTGGCAACTGGATGAAAGGTTGTGTGGCGTTCCTCGACGTGAATGGAAAGGCAAAACCATGTGCTGTGACCACACGTGGAATCTATACATATTCATATGCTGCGGCATACACTTGGGATGGAAACTCGTTGAGCACTCTATGGAAACATACGTCTGACAGACCGGGGCAGGGAATCTATGCTCAGGGAGCCCACAGTGTCACTTGCGGTGATGTGGACAACGACGGATTTGATGAGATCATCGTCGGTGCGGCATGTCTCGACCACGATGGCAAAACTCTTTGGAGCACAGGTTTGGGTCATGGAGACGCCACTCACTTGGGTGAGTTTGATCCGTCTAATGAAGGAATGGAATATTTCATGATCACAGAGGAGACGACAGCCAAATATGATTGCGCTATGTTTGATGCCCGTACAGGAAGAGAGATGTTCTCAAAAGCCCAGACGGGAGGAGATACAGGCCGTGGCTTGATTCTCGATTGCGACAGCACATACGATGGTGCTGAGGCGATGGAGTGGAGCTGTGACAACATTTTCACATGCAAGGGAAAGGAGTTTGCCAAGTGGCACACTGGAAGCACAACCAGCAGTTCAATCAACGGACGTATCTTCTGGGACGGCGATTTGCTTGAAGAGTATACAGACCGTGGTCATGTCGACAAATGGGATAATGTGAATAAGACGTGGGTGCGCCAATACACTTTCGGATACAATATCATGGTGAACGGAGTAAAGGTGCAGTGGGGAGCCAACACCAACAATGCTACCAAATACAACCCATGTCTGCAGGCCGACCTTGTGGGCGACTGGCGTGAGGAGTCCATATTCTGGACAGAACAGAATGGCCAGTATTATCTCACCGTCTACACGACAACAATGCCGAGCGACTATAAGCTTCCTTGGCTACGTGACGACCACACATACGATATGGCTGTGGCTTGGGAGCACTGCGGCTACAACCAGCCTCCTCACTTGGGTTACAGCCCAATTGAATATTACAAGAAACTTCGCAATATGGTGGAGCCTACTCTGACAAAACATGGAGGCGGATCAAGCAAACAGACTGTGTATGTCAATAATCCTATCGCTGAATATAATCTGACATGGGATGGAGCGTCCACCGTCAACATCACTTGGGAACCGAACGCTCCAGAGGGAATAGAGACGAGGATAGACCAGGCTTCGAAGAATATCTACTTCAGTGGAACGCCAACTGTCGATGGAATATATAATTGGACAGTCACAACTGTAAGTGATGCGGATCCGGAAGCCACATATACAGGTTATATAGAGGTGAAGGACCCTACCGATGTGGCAGACGTGAATGCTGGCAAACAGTCGGTTTATCCAAACCCAACTGATGGAGATCTGTATATAAGCGACGCAGATGGCAATCTCTATGATGGAATCGTTACCGTCTACGATAACAATGGCAAGATGGTGATGGAGAAAACGATCATTGGCGGATATTTGAATCTGAGTCCGCTTTCATCCGACGTATATAATGTGGTGGTGAAAGATGCGGAATATAAGGTTGTGGTGAAATAAATTCGAGGATCTCTTGAGGATGTTCATCAATGTCCATTAAATCCCATGATGTCATCCAATAAAAGAGACGTAGGGGCAGGTTTCATACCTGCCCCTATTGTTTTTGTATATCAATCATAGGTTCGCAATCACATGTGCGTATGCGTCATTGATCTTTGTTTTTTTCATTAATCGCATACGTTACAATATACAAAAACCTTCAAAAATCATAATTGATTTTTGAAGGTTTTTATTAGTTATTCAATTAAATAGCAAGCAGCTAAAATTAATATAGCTGTATCAAATGCTATAATATCCAATTATTCACAATCCTCACCACTGGCGACAGCGCGAACGCATCTTCCGGCACAACGATAAATGTGTGCAATTTCAAGATATGTGTACGAATTTTTATAATAGTATCCTGAGCCACTGTATACGCCCTTACCGCTGTCGTACCCGTTACCGTTGTTATCGACAACAGTAGAAAGATCGGAAGACCATACAAAACCGTCGAGGACTTTGTCTGTTATAAAATCCGTTCCGTTATATCCGAAAGACAAAGGAAGGAAGATGGTGTTACCGTTGACTTTTGAAGTTCCGACCATACCGGCGACAGAAGATTCGTTGAAATTGGTGGTCCACTTCCATGTACATCCATTTTTAAGCTCCTCCAGCTCTTTCATTGTAGGCATACGCCAAGCTCTACCCCAGTTAGCGGTTGCTGCGTCGTCCTCAGCGCTCAAGGCAGTGAGGCTGTCTGTAGAGTTGTACTTTGTCAGGGAATCTTTGGTGCCCCATTTGTAGGTGCTCCAGCTGTAGTCGGTCTTAGGCTCAGTCTCACCCCAAGCGAAGTAGTCACCGACCTCACCCAGGCTGTCGGCGCCCACATTGTAGACGGCCCACAACATACCGCTAGGCAAACCAAGGTCGACATATTCGTGACCGCACTTAATGTTTAGTTTTTCGTATTTAGCTGTAACCTCCAGGTCTGATTGAACGTTAGTGAACTCTTTGTCCCAACCGATGAATTTGTAATTTTCCACATTAGGAATGGAATCAGGAGCAATTGCATCCTTACCTTCTTCCACAACCTGAGACACGATAATCTTGCCGTCAATGTCAAGGAAATTTACATTGTAGGTTTTTACGCAATCCTCACCACTGACGACAGCGCGAACGCATCTACCGACACAACGGTTAAGGTGGGCAGTCTCAATATTTTTGTTAAGACGGAAATAAGGACCGCTAGCACTGTGAATACCTTTACCATGGTCGTATCCGTTACCGTTATTTGCGACAACAGATGAAAGATTAGAAGACCATACAAAACCATCAATAACATTGTCTTTAATAAGGTCAGTTCCATTATAACCGAAAGACAAAGGGAGGAAGATGGTATTGCCGTTGGTTTTTGAAGTGCCGACCAGACCATCTTTTGTCCATGTCCAAGTACAACCATCCTTAAGCTCATACAACTCATCCATAGTAGGAGTACGCCAAGCTCTACCCCAGTTGGCAGTAGCAGCGTCATCCTCAGCTTTCAATACAGTAAGGCTGTCGATGTTGTTGTATTTAGTTAACGAGTCTTTAGTGCCCCATTTGTAAGTGTTCCAGCTGTAGTCAGTCTTAGGTTCAGTCTCACCCCAAGCGAAGTAATCGCCGATCTCATACAAGCTGTCTGCGCCCACATTGTAGGAAGCCCATTTCATACCGCTAGGCAAACCAAGGTCGACATATTCATGACCACATTTTTCTCCGCTTACAAAAGTGTTAATAGGCTCACACTCCTCACCACTGGCGACAGCGCGAACGCATCTACCGGCACAACGATAAATGTGTGCAATTTCAAGATATGTGTACGAATTTTTATAATAGTATCCGGAGCCACTGTATACGCCCTTACCGCTGTCGTATCCGTTACCGTTGTTATTGACAACAGTAGAAAGGTCAGAGGACCAGACAAAACCGTCGATGACTTTGTCTGTAAGGTCCGTACCGTTATATCCGAAAGACAAAGGGAGGAAGATGGTATTGCCGTTGGTTTTTGAAGTGCCGACCATACCAGCGACAGAAGATTCTTTGAAGTTGTTAGTCCACTTCCATGTACAACCATTTTTAAGCTCCTCCAGCTCTTTCATAGTAGGCATACGCCAAGCTCTACCCCAGTTAGCGGTTGCTGCGTCGTCCTCAGCACTCAAGGCAGTGAGGCTGTCGGCAGAGTTGTACTTTGTCAGGGAATCTTTGGTGCCCCATTTGTAAGTGCTCCAGCTGTAGTCGGTCTTAGGCTCAGTCTCACCCCAAGCGAAGTAGTCACCGACCTCACCCAAACTGTCGGCGCCCACATTGTAGACGGCCCACAACATACCGCTAGGCAAACCAAGGTCGACATATTCGTGACCGCACTTTTCTCCGCTAACAGCTTGATCTTCATATGCTACTTCTAGAACGTCTTTTATGTTGTATTTATCGACCTTTCCATCAGTCGTATTTACATACATGTATTTATTAGAAGTTGTTGTGTCTATTTCATAAGTGAATTTTGCCACTTTGTCGGCAAAGTATTCAATAATTTTTCCGTCGACCATTTTTACGCGTGTATAAGTAATAGCACTTACTACAATCGCAACCATGGCTACTAACAATGATAAAGTAATTTTTTTCATCAGTTTTCTCTTTGATTATTACTTACGAATTATTTTAATTCCGCGGTTTCCTATGCTCAAAACATAGATACCTTTTTGTTCAGGTAATGTGAGGATGATAGAACCTTCTGTATCGGTTTTTGAATTAAACAAAACCATACCATTTATGCTTGTCATCATCACTTTTTCTGATGGTAAAGCATTTTTTACCTGTAATGTAGCATTGTCTAAATTGATAATGCTAAGATTTGTTGAAAACTGATTATCAACAGATAGGTTTTCTCCATTCGTAAAATGGAATTTTTTTACACTGTCAATGACATAACTAGTTGTAGCATTGTTGTTAACAACGAGATTTCCGTTTTCGTGTGTGAATTCAAGTGTGTCATTTAGCAAAAAGCCGATTTCTTTACCCGACTTGAGTTCAATAACTACATTGCTTATTTCAGCATTTGCCAAAGCTACACACCCAAACAGACAGGCAGTCAATAGTTGTTTGAATTTCATTATATATAGTTTTAATTAAAATCGATATGCTATCCTGGTGCAAAAATAGAATTTTTTAATTTTATAATGTGATTAATAGGCACGTTATGATTTTATTAACATATGATTTAAAACATTTTTTAACAATTGGAAAGGGAGAAGGGTTCTTATTTATCCTCTAAGTTCAATTTTTGTTTCAAAATCCTTCACTGTGAAGTCGGGAGAGATGCCTCCTATTCTGAAGTTGTCGGAAGTGGTTTCGCAGTAGACGTATTTGCGTCCCTCATATTCTGTCACGACGGTGCTCATGGAATTCTGCAGCAATGCTTTCCAGCGGTCGTCGTATTCTATGCAGATTGCTGCATGCTGAATTTTGTATGAGATGAGAAACAGCACATTGTAGCCCATCAGATGGAAGAGGGTGGCGGCAAGGAATGATTTGCAGTCGCAGTCGCCATGTCTGTCGTAGAGAGTCTCGTCGGGGAAACGGATATACTCTTTTGGATACTGTATTTCACTGCAGTCGTGGTCGTAATTGTATTTCACATTCGGCTCCTGGACGAAATCCAAGACAAATTGAAGTTTGTCGAGTTCATCCACACGGTTTTTGCTGCATTCACGGTTGATATATTTGACAATCTCCGCGCAATGCATCAGTGTGCGTGGATTGTTGAGCATGTAGAAATACATTTTCCGCAGATTGCTTTCCACGCCATTTGTGTTGGAGTTGTTGAAAGTGGCGAACGGGTTGTTCAGCCGCTGCTCTTTTATCTCGTCAGGGTTGAATCGCAGAGTCAGATGACCTTTCAGTTTGGTCTTTCTTGCAGAGTCTAGTTTCCAGCTGTATGTGATGCTTTCCCTTTCATTGCCATAGCCGTTCAATAGAGACGTCGCCTCCTTCACCTTTTGGTCTTTGGATAAGAGGGTCTTGATGAGCAGTATGATAATGGCTGCTTGAATGATGACAATGATTTCCATAGATTTTAATGTTGTTTGAGCAAAGATAGTAAAAATTACTTAGCCCATTTCAAGGATTTACAGCCTTGGAATGTAGAGGTGTTGTATTCCACATTTTTTTTAGAGTTGTCAACTATGACATTTAGATTTTTACAGCCTAAGAATGCAAAATTTCCAATACCGGCGACGGATTTAGGAATGGTGATGTCAGTCAAATTGGAACAACCACTAAATGCATAATATCCAATGGCAGTAACTTTAGAAGGAATTTTAATATTTGTCAATCCAGTACAAAAACAAAAAGCAAGGTCCCCAATTGTAGTAACGCTTTTAGGAATTTCAAAATTGCCTTTTATCCCTATTGGAACACGAAGTATTTTTGTCTTATTTTTGTTATATAATACTCCTCCTTCAGATGAATATGATGGGTTGTCTGGTGCTACTGTGATATTGGTCAACTTTTCTAAATTCTTGTCACAGAAGGTATTGACATTGATATCGGTGATAGTTGATGGAATTTCTATTTCCATCAAGTTAATGCAATTATGAAAAGCATCTGTGTTAATTTTTGTGACGGTATAAACCTCACCATTAATGCGTATTTTTGCTGGAATAGTGATAGATGTCAGATTCAGATATGCAGTCTCTCCTGTTATCGACGCGTCGCTACATATTGCAATATTGTGGTCACTTAGAAAAATGTATTTTAATGGAGTATCATTAATGTCTACTATATCTGAATTCCCAGATTTTACGCTTTCCTGATTCTTTTTAGACACAGGTTCTTGCGTCTCTGCATCTGTCATCTTGTCAGATATTACAATAGAATCCTCCTCTTCTTCTTTAACCTCGTCAGCAATAGTGACAGGCTCCTCGTCTTTATTTTCGTTAGCTTTATACTCTTCATATGTACTTATGAAGAGTGAAATCCAGTTTTTGCTAATAGGAATAAGCAAAAGCAAAGATATGATTACCGCTACAATTTTTTTAAGGGACATCTCTTACTGAGCAAACTCGTCTTCAGGAATATGGGCTCCGCCCTTTGTGAATTTCAATATCACGGGATCAGGTTTGTTGAGAGTCACCTCGTATCCATATTTTTTTCTCTCCACTTTTCTTATCACACGTCCTGGATAATTTTTCGACACGTAGTTGTTTATCTGGTTTGGAAGCAGTTTCTTCAATGATTCCGACATTCCGTTTCTCTTTGTGTTGATTTCTTCCCATGTGCCGCGGCGGTCGAATCTGATACGGATTTTATTTTCAAGTGTCACCTCCACGTCGCTGTCGTCATCGCTCTCCACAGTGCTTATATTGACATCTGAAAAATGTTTGTTCAGAAAACTTTCTGCTCCGCTTGGCAAATTAGATTTTGGATCGTCTCCTCCTGTGCAGCCTATAAGTGATGCGCAAACTAATGTGTTGAAAAATAAATTTCTTATCTTCATAAAGTCCTTCATTTTGATTTTATAAAATCCAAAATAAGCAAATAAACGTCAAAAAAACAAATGAAAATGTTTTTTACTTGTTATATTTACATTACAAAATAGTTTGGGGAGTTTATAAATGGACATCATATCAATATTATCTGTCAAACCGTTGCATAAAAGCAGTGTCGACGCGATTGTCGGCGACATTCTCGTCGGCGGCACGGATATCTCCACGCTTTGGGAAATCACGTGTGGTTATGATCCCCGTCTGGCATGGCATGCGGTGTGGGTGATGGAGGTGTTGTGCAAGAAGGATAGGAAACGTCTTCTGCCATACCGTCGGGAGATAGTGGAGAAGATATTGGCGAATCGTGGAGAGGAGGGGGAGCTTCGTCTGTGGCTCAACATCTCTTTGATGCTTCTGCCAGAGGTGAAGGAGATCGACGTCGATCTGCTCAACTTCACTCTCGACAATATCTGCAATATGCGTCTGCCTGTGGCTGTGAGGGCTGTCTGCATCAAGATCGCATACCAGCTGTGCAAGCGTGAGCCGGATTTGCTGAAGGAACTGCAGGCAGTGTTGTCGATGTTGGATCTGAAAGAGGAACAGGCGGCGATCAAATGTGTGGTGAAGAAGGTGATGGGCGGATAGGAGATTGACGATTGACGATTGACGATTGATGATTGACGAAGGCTAAAGGCATAAGGCTTAAAGCGAAAGTGGTTAGAGATAACCATCAACCATCACCTATCACCCGTTAACTCTCACCCCTCATTTAGTATACCTTACGGATTTATAGTATACCTTACCGATTTGCATCCCTTAAAAGCATCCATTTCAATTTCCACACTATCCTTGGAATTGTTGATTATGACATCAAGATTATTACATCCAGAAAAAGCCTTATATCCGATGCTAGTGACACTCGAAGGAATTATGATTATCTTCAAATTGGTACAATTGTTGAATGTAAATTCATTGATACAAGTGATATTTGATGTCAATTTGATATGAGTCAAACTGGAACAATCAGAGAATGCCGAGTATTCAATTTCTGTGACACTTTCAGGAATTATGATATTGGTTAGTTTACGACAATAACTGAATGCTTTTTTTTCGATTTTCGTGACTGTATATTCATTTCCTCCTATACACGTTTTTTCCGGAATGGAAATATTTTTTATTTCAGTAAGACGGCATTTATTTACAGCAGCGGTAGAATCAGTTAAGATTTTATATTCCAAAGGATTGATGGGAGTATCGTTACCATCAGAGAAAAAATGTGCGAGAAACGTAAACCAATTTATGCTTATCGGTATCAGTAATGCAATTAAAGCAATTATTGCATACGCTTTTATTTTTGGATTTATTTTCATCGCTTTAATCTATCATTTAGTATACCTTACCGATTTGCATCCTCTAAAAGCATCCTCAAATACTACACTATCCTTATAATTATCGATTACGACATCAAGGTTAAGACATCCAATAAAAGCCGAATATTCAATGTTAGTGACACTTTTGGGGATTACGATATTGGTTAAACTCGAACAATTATAAAATGCCCATTCTTCAATGCTTTCGATACTTTCAGGAATTGTGATATTAGTTAATTTATAGCAATTGGAAAAAGCCTCAGCCCCGATGCTAGTGACAAAATATTCTTTTCTTTTAATTCGTACTTTGTTTGGAATGGCAACAATTTTTTTATTAGAACGCCAGTACTTATTTACTTTTACTTCGACGGTGGAATCAGTTAAGATTTGGAAATCCAAGTGTTTGTCTGAAGCGTCTACAGCATCATTAGAAAAAGAGCGTTTGAGAAACGAATACCAATTTATGCTTATTGGTATCAGCAATATGATAGAGACAATTATTGCAAAAGCTTTTATTCCTGAATATGTTTTCATCGCTTTAATCTATTATGTCTTTATGATACCAACCGTCAACCCTCAACCGTCAACCCTCAACCCTCAACCGTCAACCCTCAACCCTCAACCCTCAACCCTCAACCGTCAACCCTCAACCCTCAACCGTCAACCCTCAACCGTCAACCCTCAACCCTCAATCATCAACCCTCAAAACAATCCTGTGAAATATTCCCAAACATAGCCGATCAATTCTCCCACGAATTTCAACACAAGACAGATGAGGAATATCAATATCGCTATTGCAATTCCACAAAAAATGGCTTTTTTGTTTACCTCATGCTTGATTTCCTTATCGTCTTCTATGAATCCTGTCAGCAGTTTATAATTCTTCTTGTGGTTTTTATTGAAAATATCTATGATGTCTCCGAGCACGGGGATGGCTCCTATCAACATATCTACCAATGAATTATAGATTATAGCCAGTGTCAACGGAATGGATTTGATCTTCGTCGCGGCCACATATATGAATGGCACAGTCAATGTCAGGCTGACGATGTCGCCCACACCTCCTGGAATTAGTCCAATGATAGGATCCAGATAAAATTTGTCCATCCACCTGCTGATCTTGGAACAGAAATTATATGCAGGATCTTTTTCGAGTCTCTCTCTCTTCTCTCTTTTCTTACGTTCTATCTCTTCTCCTTTTGCGGCTGCTCTTTCTGCCTCCTGCTGTTCTTTGTCGAATGTGTCAGCCCCCATATCCTGTCGTCTGTGGCTGCTTGTAGATGTTGTTGTCATAATAAAATCCCTACGTAAATGATTAGATGTTTATTGTAAGATCTCCGTTGATGAATTTGTTGAAATCATCTTCGTCTGCAAATATCTTGCCTCCTTTGGTCAGCTTGATTATGGCTTTCTTTCTTGCCTCTGCGTCGGGAGCTGTGTTGAGATCTTTGAGCACGTTGCCGAGCACATCTGCTTTGGCGTCGATGTCTGCCATCTGAGAATTGAACTGTGATTGGATCTTCTCCAGCTCTTTATCGTAGATCTCAGACGACACCTGATTCTGCTCTTTCAACGCTTCAAGCGACACAAGCGCGTCGGTGAGTTTGACGCTCTCATTATATACTCTCCTCAATTCGGCGATCTCTTGTTCGCTGAAATTCTTTTCCAGATTTTTCTTCATGTCTTCCTTCAGATTTGGAGCCACTTCTCCGACAAGATCTTTGAAGTTTGCCACAGCGGATTTGATATCTTCTGGAAGTTCATTTGAATGATAAGTATCGATATTGATTGCCTTTATGCTCTTTGCGTCGAGTCCGCTCTCAATAATCTCTTTGCCGACGTGGAGCATCCTGATGATATCCTCCAGATGAGCGGCAAGTTGTTTTTTCATGTCAGTGTCGACGGAAATGGTCTTCAGGATTTTGTCTGTCAGCTCTTTCTGTCTCGTTTTAAGTTGGGCAAGCTTCTTTTCTGCCTCACGTTTTGCGTTTTTATTAGATTCCAATTCAGATGTGTCAGCCTTCTCGTCGACGATAGCATTCTCATACTCCTTCACCAGATTGCCATAGACGCCTTTCCATTTGAACATCTTCTGGCTGTATTTTTTGTCAGCAGAGCCAAATGTCAGCACATTGACAATCACTGATGGTTTGTTTGGACGCAGACTCTTGGCGTTCTCGTAATCATCCTTTTTGTCTGTCAGGATTCCTTGGCAACGTCCTATTTGCTCATCATAGAAGATGATATTGTTGTTGTGGTCGTTGAGCTGGTCAGACACAGCACGGATCTCGTCCATCACTTCGTTACGCTCCTTCACAAGTTCTGCCACACCTGCCTTGGCATACAGTGTGGAAACCATCTGCTCAAACTCGGCAGAAAGGAGTTTGCCGCCAAACTTGAAATATGCGTCTGCTTTGGGAATATACAGGTCGTTGATGGTCTTGTACACCGTCGCCAGACGGGTGTAGTCTGATTTGATATTTGTGACGTCTTTCTTGATATTCATCTTGAAAGCCTCGAGGTCGGATTTCATTCTGACTGTTTTCTCGGAAGCGTCGAGATAATGTTTGATTGCCTCGACAGCCGCAACAGCGAGAGCACCGCCACCCAAAGCTTTGCTGCTTTGTGAGGCGATCTGCACAGATTTAGAGAATCCGTCGCTGATCTCCGACATCATCACCGAGCAGTTTTCAGAAAGCAGGTCATATTGCAGTTTGACTTTTTCAAACATCTGTGTGGTGTCGAGATATTCGATTGAATCAAAATCGAAAAGAGAAGGGGCGACGCGTTTGATGGAGTCACCGTAGAAATCCACAAGCATCTGTGCGTATTTCTCGTAGACGTGAAGGATTTCCGTGCGTAGGTCGACGAAATCGTGGGCCACCTCCTTCACACCATTCTTTGCCTCATCGTAGACGTTTATAAGCTGACCATACAGTTGCACAGCCTGCGATGCTTCATTCTTTACATTCTCGATGCCCCTTGTGCCCATGATGACGCTCATCAGACTGCTCATCTCAGAAGCCACAGCCTCCGACATCTTCGTCTTCAGCATATTATCAAGCACCGTCAACGCATTTTCTCCGTTTTCAAGATCCTTCGACAAAGCGTCGAAATAGCCATCTTTATTATCGGCTGCGATAAGTTGACGCAATTCATAATCATCCACGATTGAAGTGTTGCTGTCGTTGTTGACGAAAGTAGACTTTATCAGAGGATCTTTGCCATAATGGTTGTAGGCTTCCCAAGCCAGACGGCTGACCTCCAGTGAGTCAGTCATTTTCAGGTCGTAGGCAAGGTCGGCGCGAGTAAGTTTGCCACCATTTGCCTCCTCTGCGATTTTCTTGATTGTCTTATAAATTGCTTCACTCATAATCTGTCATATTTTTTTGTTGTCAGCCATTTGCCATGAGCCAAAAGCTAACATAATTTTTCTTCAAAAATAAATAATTTCTTTGATTCTCTTTTTAGAAGCTGTTTAAGTTTTTACTCTAGAAGCTGATTAACGTGAGTTCAATGAAAAAAAAGGAGAAAAATGACAGTTGGAGTGTCATATAGAGGATTGTTAAGGGTGGAACGCCCTAACCCCTTCCAATAGTGCGAGCCGAAGGCGAGCACATAAAAAAATACAGAGGAGAGAAGTGTCTAGAGAAAGTCTACGAACACAATCGCATGTAGTTGATTTTAAAAGCGTAACCTCTGTGATCTTTAAGTCTCTGTGGTTTATTTCTATTTGTTCGCACTTATTTTATGATTTGTACTAATTTTGTATTCATAATCAGAAAATAAAATGGCATACTCGATAAAGAAACATATTCAGCAGCTGATATATCTGCTTAAAGTTCATTCGTTTTCAGACGTGGTTGTCTGTCCGGGCAGTCGCAACATGCCTATTGTGGAATCTATGTGTTGTGGGGATTTCAATGTGCACAGGGCTCTCGACGAGCGAAGCGCGGGATTCATGACACTTGGTTTGGCGCAGACGGGCAGGAGAGTTGCGGTCTGTGTCACGAGTGGAAGCGCGGTGGCTAATCTTTTGCCGGCACTGGTTGAGGCTCAGTATCAGGGGATTGGCATGGCTGTGGTCACTGCCGACCGTCCGAAGGAGATGATCGGTCAAATGATGGGGCAGACGATGTGGCAGACATCAGCGTTGGCATCAGCTGTGAAATATAGTGTCGACGTGGAGGATGACGAGAGTGCCGACGGCATGTGGTTTGCCAACCGTGAGATCAATGCAGCTTTGGAGATTGCGTATGCGGGGCAGCATGGTCCGGTGCAGATCAATATGCAGATTAAAGAACCGTTTTTCGAGTGCACCGTCGAGGCTCTTCCAGAGTTCAGAAAAATATCGCTCATTGGAGACGCTTCTCTTTTTGGCGACGCATTGAAGCCATTGTGGGAAAAATCCAGACGTCCGTTGGTGATGGTAGGGCAGAACGACGGAATTAATCCATCTTACATTGATGCCTTCATCCGTCTCGGTGCTCCATTCTACACAGAGGTATTGTCAAATATGGAATGTTTTGCGCCACACGTAGAGATACACGGACGTGCGTGTCAGACGAATAATAATCGCATTCCAGACGACAAAATAGAGGCGTATAATCCTGATTTTGTGATATATATCGGTGGACATATTGTCAGCAAGATAGCGAAGGCGGCAATCACAAAAATCAAACCACAGACGGTGGTCCGTGTGTCGAAAACGATGGAATTTGCCGACACATTCAAATGTATGACACATTTATATGTGGACAACTGTAGAGACGTAGCGTGCTACGTCTCGGATAAGGAATGGATGATTTGTAGAGACGTAGCGTGCTACGTCTCTACGATTATCCACACACAGATGGATTCCACAAAATATCCGTCGGTATACAGTGAATTTCTTAGCCGTATAGCACCGTCATCACATATTTTTCTTGCCAATTCCACAACCGTTCGAGCCATCGATTACGCCTATTGGAATATGCCAGAAGTGCAAGCCAAAAGACTGCGGTTCTTTTGCAACCGAGGCGTGAACGGAATAGAGGGAAGTATGTCTGCGGCAATCGGATATGCGAGTGGAGTGGGGGATAAGCCCGTCTACCTTGTGATTGGAGATTTGAGTTTCTTCTATGATGTCAGCGGACTGTGGAGCGCGGCGAACACCAATCTGCGAATTCTTCTTGTGAACGACGGTATAGGAAGCATCTTCACACGTCTTGCGATCAAACAGACGGAGACGGTGAAAAACTACGTCGCTGAGAGTCACGGTTTCAAGGCAGAAGGAATTTGCCAGTCGTACGAAATAGATTATAAAACAGCCAGAGACGGAGAAATTCCGTCGACAATATGGGAGTGGTATTTCAGCGATGAGAAGGGAGCGAGAGTGCTGGAAATAATTGTGTGATAAGCTAATGCTAATTAAATATAAAACAAAAACATAAAATTATTAAAACAATGAAAAAAGGTTTATTTAGTATTTTCTTGTTTTTGTCCTGCCTGTTTTCTACTTATGCGGAAAATCTTGGTTTTGTGGCAGAATACGGAAGATTGAAACTAGTTGGCAACCAACTTAGTTCAGAAAAGGGAGATGCAATCCAGTTGAAGGGTCTCTGCACCGGTGTCATTGGAGAGGATGCGTGTCTTTACAGAAGCTCATTCAAGACTATGAAAGAGTGGGGATTGAGTTCAGTCAGACTTAACTATTCTCCATACACACATTCGAAAACGAATGTCGCAAGACTAAAGTCGTATATCGACATCTGTGCCGAACTTGGACTTTACGCAATTGTCGACTGGCATATTGTAGAGAGCGATGATCACACAAATAAAGGAAATCCTTCAGATTATGCAGACGATGCCAAGGACTTTTTCGAGACTATCTCCGCATACGTTAAAGAAAAAGGTTATATTCATGTGATTTATGATATATGCAATGAGCCGAGTGGCGTAAACTGGAAAGGAATAAAGGAATATGCCGAGGAGATCCTGCCTATTATCGAGACTAATGATCCAGGTGCCATTGTGATTATAGGTACTCCGGATTGGTGTCAAAAGATAATAGAACCTGTATCTAATCCGATTAATGCTAATGACTATAATCTTGGCATCATGTATTCGTTCAATTATTATGCATGCAGCCACTCTAGTTTGCTTGGAGATCTAAGATCAGCCATGAAAGCAATACCTGTATATGTGTCTGAATGGACAAGTGGAAGATTTGATTACAGCAACGAAACTGTTTGCGAATCCGAATCTGAAGATCTTCTTTCGACACTCGCAGGTACAGTCACTGGCCAGCTTGTCAGCTGGAACTATTGGTCGTGGGGCAATACAGGAATCTGGAAGAACTGTGCGGACGGAGTTTACCAGGAGAACCTTACTGGGACAGGCAAATACCTTGTCAATCTGCTAAATGTCACTCTAGATTCCAAACCAGCCGAGTCGGAATATGTGGCAAACTTCAAGGAGTACGGAAGATTGAAACTAGTCGGCATCCAACTTAGTTCGGAAAAGGGAGACGCTATCCAGTTGAAGGGTATCAGCACTGGTGTCATCGGAGAGGATGCATGTCTTGACAAAAACACATTCAAGACTATTAAAGAATGGGGATTGAGTTCAGTCAGACTAAACTATTCTCCATACACACATTCGGAAGAGAATGTCGCAAGACTGAAGTCATATATCGACATCTGTGCCGAACTTGGACTTTATGCTATTGTTGATTGGCATATCATCGAACTTATGGGCAACTCTGGTGATCCAATGGACTTCATCAATGAAGCAACAGAGTTCTTTGAAGAGATCACCGCTTATGTAAAAGAGAAAGGATACATGCATGTCCTTTATGATATTTGCAACGAGCCAAGTAAGGTAAAATGGGAAAAGATAAAGGAATATGCCGAAGAGATCCTGCCTATTATCGAGACTAATGATCCGGGTGCCATCGTGATCGTCGGAACTGCATATTGGTGTCAAAACATAAAAGAACCAATAGCTAATCCTATTAATGCTTACGACTATAATCTTGGCATCATGTATTCGTTCCATTATTCAGCTTGTAGCCATTACTTTTTGCTTGGAGATCTTAGAGTGAGTGTGAAATCGATACCTGTATTTGTGTCTAACTGGACAAGTGGAATGTTTAATCTCGATAACGACACTGCATGTGACCTCAATTCTGATGATATGCTTGCAATACTCGACGCAGGTACAACTAATGGCCAGCTTGTCAGCTGGTGCTATTGGTCGTGGGGCAATACAGGAATCTGGAAGAATTGTGGGGATGGAATCTATAAAGAGAACCTTACTGGAACTGGCAATTACCTTGTCAAGTTGCTAAATGTCACTCTGGATTCCAAACCAGCCGTGTCGGAATATGTGGTAAACTTTAAGGAGTATGGTAGATTGAAACTAGTCGGCAGACAGCTTTGTTCGGAAAAGGGCGATACTGTCCAGTTGAAAGGATTCAACACAGGAGTTATGGGCAATGACATCTATGAGTGTCTTGACAGGGATGCTTTCCAGACAATGAAAGAATGGGGATGCAAGTCGGTAAGATTGAACTACTCTCCTTATACAAACTCAAGTAATAATCTAATGAAGATCAAATCGTATATTGACGTTTGTGCGGAGTTTGGATTGTATGCAATTGTCGACTGGCACATATTCGAAGAGGGTAAAAACAGATCTGGCGATCCAAATGATTATATCGACGATGCAACCGCATTCTTCGGTGCAATCTCATCTTATGTAAAAGAGAAAGGATATATGCATGTCCTTTATGATATCTGTAATGAGCCAAGTGGTACAGACTGGAAGAGTATAAAGAATTATGCGGCTGAGATTCTTCCTATCATTGAATCAAACGATCCAGGTGCTATTGTTATTATCGGAACTGCTGATTGGAGTAAACAGATTTACGAGGCATCTCTAAGTCCGATAAGAGCAAAAGACTACGACCTTGGTATCATGTATTCGTTCCATTATTCAGCTTGTAGCCATGCTGATTTGCTTGCAAATCTTAAAAGTGCTTTGGTATCAGTTCCTGTATTTATATCAGATTGGAGCTGTTCAGACTATACTTATCAGCCAGACAAAGTTTGCGAGACAGAATCAAATCTTTTGCTTAATATAATCAGTAAATATGGCAATGTGGCTGTCAGCTGGAACTATTGGGCATGGGCTGGAGAGACAGGTATCTGGAAAAATTGTGGAAATCGTAAATACAAAGAGGATTTGACTAAAACGGGAGAATTCATTACTAATTTGATGAATGTCAATCTTAAGTCAAAACCTATTGTATATAAATGGGAAGAGAATTTCGCAGAGTTTGGTAGATTGAATGCTCAATCAGGTCATGACTTTGCTCTCTGCTCAGAAAGTGGAAAAGTAGTGCAGTTGAAAGGATTCAACACAGGAATAATTGATGAGGACGTTTCTGCTTGTTTGAGCAAAGATGCGTTCCAAACAATGAAGGATTGGGGTTGTTCATCAGTGAGATTGAATTACTCTCCTTACACTCATTCTGACGAGAAAATGGAATTAATCAAATTGTATATCGACATCTGTGGTGAGGTAGGATTGTATGCGATCGTCGACTGGCACATTTTAGGAGATAATGAAACGAGATCAGGTAATCCAAATGATTATATCGACGATGCAAAATCTTTCTTCAGTGCAATCTCTTCTTTTGTCAAAGAGGAAAAATACATGCATGTTCTTTATGATATCTGTAATGAGCCAAGTGGTGTAGACTGGAAGAGTATAAAGAATTATGCGACTGAGATTCTTCCTGTCATTGAATCAAATGATCCAGGTGCTATTGTTATTGTCGGTACTCCAAATTGGTGTCAGAAGATATTGGATCCAGTTAATAATGAGATTGATGAGAAAGAATACAATTTGGGCATCATGTATTCGTTCCACTATTCTGCTTGTGATCATGTTGATTTAGTGGACAATCTTAGACAAGCGATGAAATATTACCCTGTGTTTATTTCTGAGTGGACAAGTTCTAACAACAAATATGATATAGATAAGGTTTGTTCTGAAAATGCATCTGAACTGCTAAAAAATTTAGATAATAATCATCAGATTGTCAGCTGGAACTATTGGGCATGGGCTGGAGAGACAGGTATCTGGAAAAAGTGTGGCGCTAATTACCAAAAGAATAATTTGAATAAAGTAGGTTCTTATATTTTGGTAGACACAGATGAATTCAACTACCCATACAAATCAGAATCTCTTGTTGATGATTTTGATAATGACAGATTTGTAGAGGTTGTTCCAAATCCTGCAGGCGAGTCCTTCTCAGTAAGATTCAAAGGCAATGCAAATGTTTGTATCTATAATACAACAGGACAGAAGGTACTTGAAAAAGAAGCCTCTAATGTCTTGAATGTCAATGAAAACTTGACATCTGGCATCTACAATATTGTTGTTAGATGTGAAGATTATGTTGAGAACATAAAACTAATTGTCAAATAATTAATTTGACTGATCTAAAGAGGCGGGAATGCGTGCATTTCCGCCTCTTTTATTTTATCACGTTAATTTTGCTCCACAATTGAAAAAATTGTAATTTTGGGGCTGAATTTCAAATGAAAACGGCTATGGAAGCTAACAAGCAGGTAAAAGAGGGCAATGGATATATATTTGCCTATTATTTTGATGAAGAGTTCATTGAGAAAGATTGTTTTCTTTCAAAAGAACAAAAGAAGAATTTTAAGGGAGGTTTCGGTGCAGTAATTTTTGCAAACTATACAAATTCATCGGCAGGTCCGTATCAGGAGCTTTTGTTCATTCCTGGTAAGTTTGCCATAGATGGAGATGAGTCATATATGGTGTCGAAAGCATATTGTTCGTCAGCGACAGCTATGGAACAGCAGGTGTTTGGTAAGAAGGAGCTTGCTGATTTTAAGATTGAGAAAGTCGACGACAAGACAGAGACAATTGTTGTGACACGTGATGGGAAGCCAATATTCAGAATAGAGGTGCAGTCGTGGGGATTCAACATTCCGATGACATCCGATATGGTGAAGTTCCCGCTTGTATCTGTCGAGGACGGAAAGGTTGTGAAGTGGGATTACAATGGAAGCGGCACAGCCAGTTTCGCCAAGATTGAGGCGATAGGGGTGCGTCCGGCAAAATTTCCGGATGTGGCGTTGTTCTCTCCGCTTGTCGGAATCCATTTTGAAAAATTCAATATTGACTATAGTAAAAAGTAAAAATAATATCTACGGTAATGGAGAGAATTTCTTGCTTAGACGGAGAGAAGTATAAAGAGTTGAAGGTGAAGGAGGGAGTTTATGTGCCTGATTTGGCTGTAAAATTCCCGGATGACGATCCGTTTCGCCGCATGGTGAAAGTGGAGGTGGTGAGGGATTTGAAGTTTGATGAGACTTATCCTTACCTTGACGAGTCTTCAGACTACAAGAGGAATGTGTTCCTTTGCGATTTGAAGACGTATCTTTGCAATTTCCTGAACTGGATGATATATGGTTTGAAGGTTGAGAACAAGCATGTGTTGGACGGTAAGGATTTCAGCAACGGTGCCATCACAGTGGCTAACCACCAGTATCGTTGGGATGTGCCAGGAGTGAGAAAAGCTGTGGGCTACCGTCGTCTTTGGATTCCCGCGTGGGCTGACACATTCAAGACTAGCGACTATTTCAATCTTCGTGGTGCAAGATGTATTCCTATTCCTGAGAATATGGGTGGAATAAAGAAATTTAACGAGGCGTTCGACATTTTGCATGAGAGAAAAGAGTGGTTTCATATATTCCCAGAAGGAGTGCGTTGGGATTTTTACAAACCATTCAAGCCATTCCGTAAGGGCGCGTTCAACTGGGCCTACAAGTACGACATGCCGATTATTCCGATGGTGTATGTCCACCGTGAGCGAACAGGCTGGAGAAAATTGTTTGCCAAGGGGGAGCCGTTGATGACACTTAAAGTGCTTGAACCTATGTATGCCGACAAGTCGTTGCCAAGAAAGGCCGCTGTCGACAAGTTGCGTAAGGAGGTTTACGAGAAGATGCTTGACGCTGCCGGAATCATCCACAACCCATGGCCAATGATTCCTGAAGTTGACAATTGATAACGATGATGAAGGTTGTCTTGGAAATGTCAGAAGAAGGAAAACCAAAAAACAAAACCCGGTAGTTTGAACGAGTTCAGGGACTACCGGGAATAAACAGTACAAAGTTCTATTTTTTTTCTCGAAAAACAAAATGGAATATAAAAAATTTGAGGAAACGATATCTGCTTCAAGAATGTCCCGCTATTTGAATGGATGTAGTGGCGATACTCGTAAGGCCATGAGACTTTATAGGGAAAATTTAAGGTTGTCTCAACAGATGTTTACGATTATCAGTTGTTTTGAGATTTCTTTGAGAAACGCAATTGATAAAGAGTTGACGGGAAAGTTGGGTAAAGATTGGTTACGTGACTCCGTATTGTCTGGTGGTATCTTCGATAATTATAGATTTGACAAAACAGGAAAAATTATATTAAAGGCATATAAGGGGCTTTCATCGAATTATACCCATTTTAAGCTTATTGCAGAAATGGAGTTTGGAATATGGAAATATATGTTTTCAAATCCTCAATACAAAGCGACAGGGCGATGTTTGTTGAATATTTTTCCAAATAAACCCAAATCAACACCTTCTGCTCATTATGACAATTCTTTTTTATTTAATGAATTAGATAATATAAATAAATTAAGGAATCGTATAGCTCATCATGAACCTATCTGCTTTCAACGTTCTACTGATATTGTTGATTTAACGTATGTGACTCAGCAATATAATAGGATAAGAACATTATTCAGTTGGATGGATATTGATTTCAAAGCGTTGGTTTATGGGTTGGACCAAGTTAATAAATGTTGTAATAAAATAATGTCAATATAAATGAATATCAACGACGTTTCAAAAAAGAAATATACAGTCACAGACAAAGATTCGGCGGTAAATCTTGGAAGTGGCGGCCTTAATGTGTTCGGCACTCCTGCTCTTGTGGCAAAGATGGAGCAGACGGCTCTTGAGATGGTTCGCCCGACTCTTGACGAGAATAGCGACACAGTGGGAATAGAGATCAATGTGAAGCATGTGAAGGCGACGGCAATAGGCAAGACTGTCACTGTTGAGGCAAAAATCGTCAAGATCGACGGCAGAAAAATCTGTTTTGAGATCACTGCCACAGATGAGGCTGGTGACGTGATCGGCACTGCGTACCATGAGAGATTCGTGGTGGACAAACAACGTTTCATGTCAAAATTGCAGTAAGACGATGCTCATCACCACTCGTGCGATCATACTTGGCGCGGTGCGTACTGCTGGGGATAAACTTGTGGTGCGGACGCTCACTGAAGAGGCGGGCAGGGTGGATTTTATTGTCTACGGAGCGTGGAGCAAACGGTCGGGGCACAAAGCGTCGTATATATTCCCTTTGTCTGCTGTGGATGTGACGTGGGATTACCGTCCCAACAAGGAATTGCCGACGTTGAAGGAAGCCGTACCGTCTTATCCATTATTGGATCTTTTCATTCAGCCGGAGAAATCGACAATCGCGATGTTTCTGGCGGAGATTTTTGCCAGAAGCATTCATAAGGGAGAGGAGACGCGGGAGATTTTCGACTATTGTTGGCAGACAGTAGCGTCGCTCGAACATACCCAGCGTAGTCTTGCCAATTTCCACATTGCCACGTTGGTTGGTCTGAGTCGTCTGCTGGGCATCCAGCCAAACACGGAAAAGCATCGTGACAATGCCTATTTCGACCTTTCCACAAGCCAATACGAATATAATATGCCGTTGCACGCATTCTACCTGAACCATCAGCAAACGGCATTCCTTCCCACATTGCTGAGAATCAACTACCGAAATATGAAATTCTACCGTCTTGACAGGACAGAACGCCAGTTTCTCCTCGAGACAATCATCAACTATTTCAAGCTCCATATTCCGGAATTCGGGGATGTCAAATCATTGAAGACGCTGATAGAGGTGTATAATTAGGGATGGAATTTTATATCAAAAGATCAATATTTGTGTGGAGATGCAGGGATTTTATTTCCCGTTTCCGCCCTTTTCCCTCTCCTCGATAGCCTTTTGTCTTTCTTCCTGGATAATTTTTCTTTCCATCAGTTCTTTGAGGATATCCTCTTTGTTTTCGCCAAGAAGCATTTTCGCGCATATCTCAGCGGAATAGGCGGAGTCTTTGCTGAATTCTATTTGTGCAGGGAACGACTCTTCCACAGTGCCGTCGGGAAGGGTGTCTTCCACCTTGATGTTTGTGTAGGTTCCGCCCATCTCAATAGCATACTCTTTCAGGAGCTCTTTTTGTTCGTCAGTGAAGGTCGACGGTACTTTCACGATAGTGTGGATCTCTTTTTTGGGTTTTCCTTTTGCCCCCATCTCAGTCTCTTTTCTGAATGTGGACATGCTTAGCTGTGTGCGGGCCTGCCATTCGGGGACGTCGGAAAAAGCTTTCTCCATGTTCTCCTCATTCTTTGAGACAATGTCAGTCAGTCTGGCAATGGCATCTCCAAGGGAAAGCCTTTCTAATGGAAGACCCTCCGTAACATCCAGTTTGGTGACTTTTTTTGTCGCTTCAGCTGGTTGCTTCGACTCCTCAGAAATTTGATTTATCTTTTTTTGACTCTCTTTCCCTGCCATTATCTTGACTGTACTCTATGCTATTTTCAGCAAATCGTTTACAAAAATAGTTAAATAAATTTTGTTTAGCAAGATGTTGAAGGGATTGGTTTTACAGATGGGGAATGACTTGTCTTCAATGAAAAAGGAGGTTGATATACGCGTTTTAGGGGTGTATCATCGGATACCCCCTAAGACTAAACATAAACATTTAGAAAGTCATTCTTGTCTCATAACTTAGGACCGCCTTTCTTTCCAAAGGCAATCTGTTGGTTGTCGTTACTGTTACTCATCTTCTTTTCTTTATCTTGTGTTATTTGTCGCTTTTGGTTATATGCTGCGTTTGTTTCGAGGATCTCCTTAATCAGGTTTTCCTTTCCTTCGCCAAGCAGCATTTTGGCACAAACCTCAGGTGTGTAGGCAGCATCTTTTCCAAACTCGATTTTAGCTGGGAAAGAGATGTTTTGGTTTCCATCTGAATCTGTCTCCACTATCTTCATGTTGGTGTAAGTTCCGCCCATCTGTGTCACATACTCTTTCAAGATTTCTTTCTGCTCTTTTGAGAATGTCGACGGTACGTTTACCACCACATGTGAGGCTTTTTGTTTTTCGCCATCCTTGAACGTTGTCATGGTCATCTGTGCTCTCGACTGCCACTCTGGTGCGTTTGCGAATGCCTGGGCCATGCATTGTTCATTCTTCTTGACAATTTCAATTAATCTGTCGATCGCCTCGGCCACCGATAGATTTTTTGGAGTTTGTCCATCTCCGTATATGTTGTTTTGAGCTTTTCCTTGCTCCTCGTTATGACTAAATTCTGTTGCCATATTTGGACTAAATTTAACCTCAATTTTCGTTGTTTTTATTACAAAGCACTAATTTTTGTTTTGCGATAGCAAAATTAGAGGTTCGTTTTGACATATGCAAACAAAAACGGAATTTTTTTCAAAAAAATGTTGATTTTTTTAATTTCGACCATGAAATATACCAATATTTAACGCCTGACGACGTGATAAAATGGGATTTTTCAAACGTTTTTCATCAAAATTGAACGCCTAGCGGTGTAATAGGGGAACAAAATAAATGTATCCGATATTGACAATTACGAATTATGCATTGACCATAACACGCACGTCCGTGCGTCTCTACGAGGGTTGGATTCACCAGATGCGTGGATTATCCCCAACAATTACGAATTATGCATTATGAATTATGCATTGACCATAACACGCACGTCCGTGCGTCTCTACGAGGGTTGGATTCACCAGATGCGTGGATTATCCCCAACAATTACGAATTATGCATTATGAATTATGAATTAAAAAAGGATTGTATCCGTTTTTGATACAATCCTTCTTTCTGTGGAATATTATCTTCATATTAAGTATCTTCATCAGGTATCTTTATTTTTTTCTTTTTATAGGCGTCTACCTGATCTATAATCACCTTGCCGTTTTCAAGGAATGAGTCGTATGCGTTTTGATCCATGACGTAGACGATTTCGTCAAGCTGCTTGAATCTTTCATTGGCTTGGTCTACAGTAAGGCAGTCGGACATAAATTCAGCGTATTCCTCAAGATAGTTGTTGAGTTTTTCTCTGTTCTCACACGTCTTCTCCAATAATGGGACGACTTGCGCTACAAATGCCTCATAATCTTCCTGGGAATTGTTTTGCCTGATCTGCGACGCGATTGCGTTAATCTTTTTGAAGAAGACATACTGCTCTTTGATGAAGTCTATTTTTTCTTCACTTAGTGTTGTCTTTGAGACAAACAGATATTCGAAGGGTGAAAATCCACCTTCAGATTCTTGGTTTTGTTCTAGGAAAGTCCTGATTTCCACAAGCTGTTGTTGCACAGTCAATATTTTGGACAGGTCTGCGCTCATGGCGTTGATGATTTCGTCGTCGGAGATCATCTCTATGAATGTCTTGGGAGATTCCAATAATCTGCCACATTTATCCTTGAAACTTAGCACAGCGTCTATGGGGCTCTCTTTCAAGAACCATTCTCTCAGCTGTTCCAATTTTTCTTTGCTCAACATTCTTTTATCTCTTTATACTGATTATCAATACATTTTATGGATTTATATTCCCATACCTTTTTTGTCAGCCTGTATTTGCCTGAAATTTTTTGGAGCAACTTTCAGCACTGGTTTGATTCCTATGGGAGTCTTTTGTATGCTCAGGCTGACGGATGCCTCATACTCTTTTTTTGAGGTTTCCTTACAGTCGGTGAACATCACGGTCTCACCTTTAAGCAGAGCCTCTTTTTCTGCTTTGCTGACGTTGTGCCCTTTTATTTTATCTGGTATGCAGTTTGGTGTCACAGACATCCATGTGGGTTTGTCAGTGTCACGGAATGGAAGAATATGGCATTCTCTGATCCTAGACAGCTTTGTGCGGGTTTCCTGGTCTATCTTTAATTCATCTTTCACCCGTAGGTTGCCAAACAAAAGAGTCTCATCTCCGTTTTTGCCGATACCTTTGCAGACATCCACACTCACGTTTCCGTCGTGGTTCAGGATGGAGATTTTCTCACCATTCTGTAGTTTGTCGAATCTCCCGTCGCTTTTGATGGCATAAATCTCTTTGTCCTTGACATATTTGCTCAAGAGTTTTTCAATTGAGCTGACATTCATCATGGTTTCGAGATTCATGGTGCATTCTGTCGTTATCCCTTTCTGTTTGATGGCGGCTGGGCCTCCAAGTTTTTCGTTGAGATAATCTTTTGCCGACGTGGATGCCTTCAGTCCTTTTTCTATCTCTGCAAATCTTTCAGACGAGAGAGAATAGACGGTGGTTCGGGTATCTTTGTCTGTCAACATTATCTGATACTCTTTATTATATGCAATATTATCCCACGTTTCCCTGTCCGCCACAATCTTCACGGTTTCCCTGTTGTCTTTTTCTGTCAGGAAGATTTTCACTTCGTTTTCATTGAAGTTCAACGTGTTCATATTGTCGGTGATGTAGTTCTCTTTGTCGAAGGAGAAAGAATCCAGGCTCCAGTCGTTAAGAGATTCCATTATCGGCAAGGGAACGACAGACAGGAAGGAAAACAGGAATATATAAATTGGATCGAAAGAAATATATGTCGAATTTTTCAGAGTCTCCACGACTTCGTTCTTTTTTGAAGCCTCCTGCTTTTCGGCTTCGTTTATGAATTTGTCTAGAGAAGAGAGATATTCTTCGTTGAAACGTGAAAGCTCAGGCGCCACATTGTTGTCGTTTCTGTGCATGTAGAGGAATTTCATTTGCTCCAGCTTAAACTTATTGACTTTTTCTGCGGCGTCTGCAAGGTTTCTTAAAGCGTTATCAAGGGTTTTATCTATTTCATTCAGGGGTACGGAATTAGCGTCAGTATCGTTCGGGTTGTCGGATACTGGTTTTATAAGCATGTATTGCTCAGACTTTTTGTCGTATGCAAAACGTATGTTATTGCTCATTTCGGACTAAATCAATATATGTTTATAGTTTGTGATTTTCAGACTTCACAATTATACTTTGTTATCCCAACTAAACAAAACAAAGAAAAAAACCATAAATGGCTGATTTTCGCATTTATCAGTAGATTTCGTTGCTTTATTCAATACAAAATTATAAATAAAAATGATTTCTAGGGCAAGATAGGCGGAATTTTTGTGCGGAGACGCGTCATTGTAGTAGAGACGTTGTGCACAACGTCATTACGAATTATTTAAAAAAAGTAATGAGCGGTAACCAATACCACTCATTACTTCTTTTTCCTTTAAAGATAAAGGGAAAATAGGATTAGTAACAGTACAAAAAAATCTAATTATTTCCATTTACGAATCTCATTACCTTCTACCTTGCGTAGTGTAAATCCTTTCGTCATGTCTTTACATGTGCAAATATATAACTAATATCATAAACTGCAAAATATTTTGTGAAATTTTTTTAAAAAATGTGAAAATACGTAGGGATGTCACATTGTGGCGTCTCTGTGTAATATCATACCGTAATATGTGTAATACAATACCGTCATATTTGTAGAGACGCCGTAATACGACGTCTCTATACGTACATCCCTCAAATGGTGGTTTTTCCGGTCACCTGTGTCCTGATATCCCACAATCTTTTGTATGGTTGCACTCCCTGCTGTGCCAGTTTACGCATTCGGTCGAGTTCGGCTGTACAGATATTCTCCACCTCCTGTCTGATATTCTCTCGGTTGTTTTGCAGATACTCACGCATTCTCGCGTCTCGGATCTCTATTATACGGTCGAGCATATTGTCTTTCTCCAGAATTTTAGGAAAGACTTTTTTCATATCTTTCGATGGTTTCTTCACTTTGTTGATCAGTGTCGTGATGGACTTATATTTGGTGTGATCAAAACCATAAGATGCTACGTCGTTGCGGTCGAACCAGTGGCGAATCATTGCGTCGACAAGATTTCTTGTCTCTTTATATTTGGAATGGTCGAATCCGATTTCTTTTGCGTAGACGCGAAGATTTGCGTCGACGACATCATCATCAAAGTCGTAGAATTCAGGCAGTTCGAGATAGTGGGTAGCCTCATCTTCACATGCCTCGACATCTATATCAATATGCGCCGCAAACACACGGTCGTTGTTGTCGGATCCGTTGTTGTCGCAAACCAGTCCCGCGAACCATCCTTGTTTTGCCTGTGAGAATCGTTCTGGCGGTATCATATAGTCCATCTGGTACGACGATGCGTTTTTTCCGGATGTGGATGCCGACTCTTTCTGCTGTCTGTTTTTTCCTATACGTTTAGATATTTTTTCCGCCGTCTCATCAAAACATTGTCCGACGAAGAAGTTTCCCACCGTCTGAATTATCTTATTGGCGTTCGACTCTTTGTAATCAGCTTTGAGTTGGGAGAAATCCTGAAAACCGAGAAGTATAGCCACTTCGTTGGAACGAGCTGTGGCGATGAGATTGTCGAGTCCATGCACGAACATAGTTGGAAGCTCGTCGATGACAATGGCGCTTTTGTGTTTGCCTTTGTTGTTTGCCAGTTTCAAAATACGTGCAGTGTATACGCCCAAAGCGGTGCCATACGTGTTGGAGTTTTGCGGGTCGTTGCCGAAACAAAGCAGTTTGGGTTCGAGTGGATTATTGATATCCAGGTCGATGTCGTCGCCGCTCATCGCCCAATAGAGATAGATGGAGGAGAGTCGTGCCAATGGAATTTGTATCGACGCGATTTGTCCTTGAATTTGTTCGACAGCTCCTGCCGACCATGCGTTGAGATATGGGGCGACGGCTACATACAGGTCGGTGTAGCTTGCCAATATCGGGATGACTTTGTCTATGGGTTGTGATATAAAATCGATGACGTGGGGGAATGTGCAATATTTGCCATCCTCATAAATGCGTAAAAACCATATACATGCACCAAGATAATTGATTGCCGACTCCACAAAGAAATCTCCTTGTTTGTCTGCCCACGTGCGAGCAAGGTTGTAGCACACCACCTGTGCTATTTCGTCGGCGTGGGTTTTCGTCTCCAAAAGGCTTGCTTTGAGAGGATTGCAGCGGAGGGAGACGCGGGGCTCATTAAAATCAATCATGCCGTATTTCGGCTCCACACCATTGTATATCTCCTTCCAACGATGTTTATTCCACATAAAATTGGAGTAGGCGATTTCCGAAAGGTCTGGGATTTTGTAATCGTAGAGGTACATTGCGTATCCTTTTGCCAATGCCTGGCGTATGTAGTTGCTGATTATTGTGTATGATTTTCCCGAACCGGGAGATCCGACCACCATAGTCGCGCGGAACGGTGCTTCCAGGTTGATCCATCCTTGATGCTCTTTGCCTTGACGGAAATATTTAGTCGGGAAATTGATGGTATATTCATCCGTGTAAAACTTCTCATTCTGTGGAAAATCAGATTGTTCCTTCAGGTTGAACGGGTCGTCGTCCGGCTGATCGCATTTATGAGTCGCCTTCAACAACAACACTCCGATAATTAAGGCAACAACACCTCCTAGTATCAGTAGTATATACATATTTTATAAATTGTGTACGGTCGATATAATATTTGGTTGCAAAAGTAATCTTTTTAATCAAATTTAGCAAGTGCAAAAGCACACGTAAACAAGAAGATAGCGATGAAATAAATTAAGGAACTGTTTAATATGGCTTTGTCATATTTATACGACTGATATTTCCATCTTTATTCGTCTGAAAGACGCTATCGAGCGAAGCGATAGTAACCCGTGACGAAGTCTCGGGGTGAGTGACGATGATAAAAAACTTTGCCTGAAAGGCAATATCATAAGTGCTGTTTCTCGTCTCTTTTCCTCAAAAAAGTCGAAGTCTTTCTCTTAAAATTCCGAGTCTCTGTGTGTATTCTATATGCGTTCGTCCTTGCGGACTCGCGGAGAGAGGGGGAGTTAGGGCGTTCCGTCCTTAACAATCCTCGTAAAAATCAGTCGTAAACTAAGGTGGAGCCTTAATTATTTACTTGTTAACTCTGCATCTTTTTATAAATCCCCACAAACAAAAGTAATTGTAACCACAGATTGTACGGAAGAAAATTATATTTTTGCGGAAAATTAAGAAGATAATGAGCAATATTAGTTGGCTTGAATTTATTCCCGTTTGGCTCGCTGTATGCATATTTATTGATGTCGTCCTGCTGTATCTCAACAAAAAAAATGGGACTAAGGATGACTCTGTGGCAGAGGAGAGAAAAGCAATAATAAAACAACTAAACACGCCATACAGGGATGATGTCGCTTATGAGACTGTGATCCGTCGGGCTACGATGAGATCCGTAGAGGCGATAACAGTGAAGGAGGAGACGGTGCTGAAGGATGATATTGTTGAATGTGAAAATGAGGATCAGGTGGAGCTGACAGAACTTCAGCAGGAGACATCGGATATAGTAAAGAAGTTGTTTGGCTGAGATAAAACTTAAACATTTATGAGCAACAAAACACTTGCGACTCACTTATATAGCCTATTCATATTTGTAGCCGGATGCGTGGTATTTTGGCTGTTTGGCGGTGGGGAGGAGCCTGAAAACAATCACGTCGACAATAAGGAAGAGATTGTGGCACAGCCGGCAGCTGAAAAGCTTGCTATGGAGGAGGTGCAGAAAAATGTAGAAGAAAATGATTCTATAGATCAGCAGACGGAATTGCAGGAGGAAGAATACATATCCACAATTGCTGAAGACGATGCTGAGGTCGCTATGTCTGATTCCAAAGCTCCATTAAAAGCTAATTCTAAAAGGGGTGGAAAAAGGCAGGAGGAGTCGGAGTCAAAAGATAATGAATCGGCAATCCCGTCGTCTACTTCAAATATTGAAAAAAGTGCGGGTTTTCATCGGATGGGTGAGAGCAAGGATAAAAAAACAGACAATTTGATAAATGCCGTCATACATGAAAGGCTGAAGAATATCAACGAGGGGAGCCAGATAAAGTTGAGGCTGATGGATGAAGTCACGGTAGAGGGAGTCAGCATACCTAAGAACACAGTTGTGTTTGCGACGGCGCGTTTGTCGGCGGACAGAGTATATCTCACGACAGAAACAGTCACATATAAGAAAAAGGATTATCCGTTCAATGCGGAAGTTTACGATCTTGACGGAATGGAAGGGTTGGATATGACGGACAAAAATATGGTTTTGCCGGCAGGATATAAGGTGATGATAAGGAAGAAATAAAAGGCCGCGGGAAGCTGAGAATCTTCGCATATTATATTGAAAAAAAAGGCGACGCAAATATATACTTACGTCGCCTTTACGTTTATCGTCTATTGTCTACTCCTCATTTTCCTTATATTTGGCAATGTTGTTACCAAATATAAGGGTCATTTGATTTAACTTCCTCTTCAGCAGGAATAGGATTTTGTCTGCTGTATTCTTCGCAGAAATCTTTGGGAGCGTAGTTGTCGAGAGTGGTGCAGACAAGAGATGAGAAATCAATAGCGCTCTTCACCACAATATCCCACTTGTCTTCGCTGATTCCGTTTTTCAAATCTTCGAAAGTGACGCCTGCCACAAGCAATCCGTATACGACACCAGCGTTGAAATTGTCGCCGGCCCCCACCGTGCTCACCACCTCAATCTTCTTGGCATCGTAGTGCTTCTTGAATCCTTTGCCATACACAGTCACACCATCAGAGCCCTGTGTGTAGATGAAATTCTTGCTGTAGAATTCAATATGCTCTTTGTATGTCAGATCCGGGTCGTTTTCAGAGAAGATATTGTCGAAATCCTCGTCGCTGCCCTTCACGATTGTCGCATAGTCGAAATTGTCGAGGATATTTGGCATCAGGAACCGAACCTGGCTCTTGCGGTTTTTACGGAAATTGACGTCGTAGTAGATGATGGCTTTTTTTCTTTTAGCCTCGTCAAGCAAATATGTGAGGTTTTCTCTCAATGCGTCGTTAATAGAGAAGAATGAACCAATCACGATGATGTCGTTCTCTTCTATCTTTGGCATCACATAGTCGAGTTTTTGCGCCGCGTCATTCTTGTAGAAAAGATAGTCAGCGTTCATGTTTTCGTCTAGGAATGCAAGCGACAACGCTGTTTTCCCACCGTCGTAATCATATACATTATCTGCCTTTACATTGTTTTCTGCCAGAAACTCTTTAATCTGTTTGCCTAGACGGTCACGGCCGACTTCGCTGATAAACTCAGTGTTCACACCAAGACGTCCAAGAGTGATCATGGAGTTGAATGTTGAGCCTCCTGGTTTTGCGGCAGTGGGTTGCTCATTTTTGAAAATGATGTCTAGGATTGTTTCTCCTATACCAATAACTTTCCTCATATCAATTCGTTTTAATATTTTATAGTTTTGCACTTCTGTTTGCCAATAACGCGTCGAGAATCACCATTGCCGACATTGCCTCAACGATAGGCACAGCGCGTGGCAGCACACATGGGTCGTGGCGGCCTCTTGCCTTGATGATGGCGTCATTACCTGCTTTGTCGACAGTGTTCTGCTCGAAAAGCAGGGTAGGGATTGGTTTGAATGCCGCTCTGAAATAGATATCCTCACCGTTGGAAATACCGCCCTGGATTCCTCCTGAGTGGTTGGTAGTGGTGCGGATCTTGCCGTCGACATTGGCAAATCTGTCGTTCATTTGAGATCCTCTTCCGCCTACACCTTCGAAGCCCATTCCATATTCAAAACCTTTGCATGCGTTGATGCTTAGGATCGCGGCTCCTAGACGAGCGTGGAGTTTTCCGAATGCAGGATCGCCCAACCCTACGGGCACTCCTTTGATGACGCAGGTGATCACACCTCCGATTGTGTCGCCGTCTGCCTTCACAGATTTGATAAGTTCGATCATCTGTTCAGCTTTTTCAGCGTCGGGGCAGCGCACAATATTGCTTTCGATTTTGTTCAGATCGTATTTTGTGTAGTCTGAATCAAGTTTGATATCGCCAGCTTGTGATGTGTATGCAAAGATTTGAATGCCAAAATGTTTCAGTGCGAGTTTGGCGAACGCTCCTCCCACCACACGAGAGATAGTCTCGCGAGCGGAAGACCTTCCTCCACCACGATGGTCGCGTATTCCGTATTTTGTCTGATAGGTGTAGTCGGCGTGCGACGGGCGGTAAAGATTCTTCATTTCTTCGTAGTCGGACGAGTGCTGATTTTCATTGCGCACCTCAAAAGCGATAGGTGTGCCTGTCGACACTCCTTCGTAGACACCCGAAAGAATCTCCACCTTGTCTCCTTCTGCACGTGCAGTCGTGATGGCGCTCTGTCCGGGGCGACGTCGGTCTAGCTCAGACTGTATGAAGTCGACGTCAATCTTCACTCCTGCAGGAAATCCATCCAGGATGCCGCCGACAGCAGCTCCATGGCTTTCTCCGTATGTGGTGAGACGGAATATTTCTCCTATTGTATTCATTGTCATTATATTTTACTCGGCTGTCCGTTTAACATCTGCACGATCCAAATCACGCACGAGGTTATACACGTATGTTTATTACACGCACGGTTTAATACACGCACGTCCGTGCGTCTCTACGGGTGATTTGTTTAATTGCCGCAATTGCAACCGTTTCCACCTTCGCTGCCACAACCGCCGCAACCGCCTTCGCCTCCGCAACCTCCGTTGCAACCTCCACCGCCGCATCCGCCACATCCGTGGTGTCCTTTCACAAGCTCGATCTCAAATTCTGTGGCTGGTCGTGCCTCCATCACTTCTCCTACGAAGTGGAGACGCTCGCCTGCAAGAGGATGGTTGAAATCCATCTTGACGTTGGAGTCGGTCACATCGACCACTTTGCCGTTCATTCTGTGACCATCTGCCGACATCATAGGAAGGATATTGCCCACGAAAAGAATATTCTCGTCAATCTCTCCTTTCTCATTCTTGAATATTGCCTTGTCAAGTTCGACGCAAAGATCCTCGACATAATCGCCGTATGCGTCTTCTGTGTTGATGTAGAAGTCGAAAGATCCGCCTTGTTCTTTGCCGTACAATGCCTCCTCAAATTTAGGAAGCACCATTTTCAGTCCGGTTGTGAATCTGAACAGTTGGTCGTCTGGTGTCTCTTCAATCATCACCTCATCACCGTCGTTGCCAACGTAAAGTTTGTATTTAAGTTGAACGAAAATATTTTCTTTGTTAATTGCCATAATGGTTTTATTTATAGTTATTTGAATGATTTGCGGACATCTACAATTGTGCCGACAAAGTGTAGACGTTCTCCTGCAAGAAGGTGGTTGAAGTCGAGAGTCACCTCGTCTTCAGTCATATCAATGATGACGGCATCACGTTTCTGACCGTCTTCCATGCTCATAGTGATAAGATTGTCGACGTAGATTTCCTCTTCGTCAATCTCTCCGTCGACAAGGAATGTTGATTTTGGCACTGTCACCACTTTGTCGTCGTCGTATTCGCCGTAAGCATCCTGACATTCAATGTAGAAGTCGAAAGAGTCGCCGACCGACTTGCCCATCAGGTTCTCCTCGAACTTTTCCAGTTCGGTGCCTGATCCGCAGGTGAATTTATATGGTTGGCTCTTTTTTGTCTGCTCCATCAACTCTTCTTTTTCCCCCTCGTCGCCACAAAAGAGCTGATAGCTGACAGATACGATTGTATTCTTTGATACTTTCATTTTGTAAAATTCGTTATTTGTTCGCAAAGATAGTTAATTTTTATTCTCTTCCGTACCTTCCAAACCAAGAATGGATTCGAATTCTGCATCTTTCTCGCTGAAAAACTTTTGGCGACGTTTTTCCCATTGGTCTTTAGCCAGTTGCTGCATGTCAATCTGAGTGTCGCTTTCGTCTGTGATTTCAAGTCCGAGGATGGTTTCAATCACGTCTTCCATAGTGACGATTCCTTCCAATCCGCCATACTCATCTATCACCATTGCCATGTGCTCTTTGCGGGCAATCATGGTGTCGTAGAAGGACAGGATGGACGTATGCTCATAGCAGCAGGTGATGGAGCGACGGATCTGCTTCAGCTGCATGTTTTTCTTGTCGTTGGCAAGATGGTAGAGCACGTCACTTTTCAGCACAAAACCGGTGATGGAGTCGAGAGATTCCGAGTAGATAGGAATACGTGAATAACGTTTGAAATCCTTTGTCTTGAAGAATTCTTTGAGTGTCATATCCTCTTGCACCGCCCACACTACTGTACGTGGAGTCATGATGTTTCTGATTTTGATCTGGCGGAGTTTGATCAGATTGGTGATTATTTTGCTTTCGCTTGTGGCAAACACACCCTCTTTTTCTCCGATGGAGGTAAGCACAGCAATCTCCTCACGACTGACTGTCTTTGTGTCTTTTTTGGAGAACAGCTGTGTAAGCTTTTCAGTGATAATTACCAGTGGGAATGCGACGTAGTATAGAAACTGTGTGAAATATGCCACAGGGACGCATAAGTTTCTCCAATAGTTGGCTCCGATGGATTTTGGTATGATTTCTGAGAAAATCAGAATAGTCACCGTCAATCCGGCAGACACATATCCGAACCACTCGCTTCCGAGCACCTCCTGCACCTGCATACCCACAGCTGACGCTCCCAGTGTGTTGGCTATAGTGTTGACTGAAAGGATAGCGGAAATTGGCCGGCCCATATTGTCTTTCAGACTCTTCAGCAATTTTCCCCCTTTACTTTTTGTGGCCAATGTCTCCGCATAAGGAATAGAGGTGGAGAACATCACCGACTCGGATATTGAACAAAGGAAAGAGACGAATACCGTCAGAAAGAGATATAATATCAGTAAAAACATGCTGTTCTGTAATGTTTATCAATTTTAGATGAACTTATATATTTGGCACAAAACCTTTGAGCGTAAGCCGTAAGGATAAGTGACAAATAATATGTGCAAAAATACTCATGATTTTAGAAAAAACGTGGAACATCAACACGAAATTATTTATTCCCCTAAGGGAAAACGTAATATCATCTACTTATTCTATTAATTATGTGCTCGCCTACGGCTCGCACGTGGGTAGGGGTCAGGACGTTCCGTCCTTAACAATCCTCATTTATGACACTCCAATTACCATTTTTTCCAACTTAAATTTTAATTTCGTCTCTTACGTTATTAGAATTAAGAGGATTCTTGTTTGATTTTCTCAAACCACATATTATAGTTTTAGAATACTTGGTCTTCAGAAACTTGTAGAACTATATTAGTTGAGGATTCTCTGTTTTCGGAGAGCAATTACGGGAAAACCGTAATGCTCTTCAAAAACGCGTGTTTTTCTATATGCCCTATTACAAAAATCAAATGGTATTAAAAGGTTGAAAGGTTGTTTTCGTTTTACCGGGGTGCAAATTTCTCTTTTTTTTACTTTTTATCCAAAAATAAAAACATTTTTAACAACATAGTTTTTTAATATGATTTTGAAGGGTTTTATGGCAAAAAAGTATTTTGTAACAAAAGATTTGGGTTCGTTTCTATCGTATTTTTCCATAACATAGATGTTTGCAAATCATCAAATATTTTACAAATTATTCCAAATGGTGTATTTTTGTGCAAAGTTTTAGAATAGAGAAAACTATATGATTAATATAGAAAATAAACTCCTTGATGGAATGTCGTTTATAGACTTGTTTGCTGGTCTGGGTGGATTCAGACTAGCATTGGAGTCGTTGGGCGCGAAATGTGTTTATTCAAACGAATGGGACAAGTATGCTCAGGAAGTTTATTGCCAAAACTTTGGAGAAATACCAGAAGGGGACATCACAAAAGTTGATGAAAAGTCAATACCCGATCATGATATTCTTTGTGCGGGATTTCCATGCCAGGCGTTTTCCATTAGCGGAAAGCAATTGGGTTTTAATGACAGTAGAGGCACGTTGTTTTTTGATGTCGCAAGGATTGTAAAGGAAAAGCGGCCAAAGGTTGTCTTTATGGAGAATGTAAAGAATTTTGCATCTCACGACGACGGGAAAACATTAGCTGTGGTAAGGGCGACGATGGAGGAACTTGGATACCGTTTTCATGCCAGAGTCCTTAACGCTGTCGATTACGGTATGCCCCAAAAACGTGAAAGAATATATATGGTATGTTTCCGCAACGACGTGAATGATACAGGGTTCCAATTCCCGACTCCTTTCCCATTGGAAAGACATGTGGAGGATTTTCTTTTGAAGGACGAAAGTATGGTTGAGAAACTTTACGTCGAAAGAGACGACATGCAGATGAATGGAGAGCCTGACGATAAGTACAGCAACAAGTCGATCAGATTGGGGATTGTGAACAAGGGGGGGCAAGGAGAGCGTATATATAGCACAAAAGGTATTGCCATTACTTTGTCGGCCTATGGAGGAGGTGCTTTCGCCAAGACGGGAGGCTATCTCATCAATGGCAGAACCCGACGTCTTCATCCACGCGAATGCGCAAGAATTATGGGATACCCGGATTCCTACGTTATGGCGAAAAACGCAAATCAGGCATATAAGCAGTTTGGCAACTCCGTCGTCGTGGATGTGCTGCAATATATTGCGACGGAATTCGGACGAACATTAAAAAACAACCGTGACATTTAAGCCACGGTTGTTTTTTTGTTATCCTTTCAGTATAGATCTAAACGAATCTTCTGACAATCCGCTTTCATTTTTCAAAGAAACGCTGAAGATTACATTTAGATTATTGGTATTCGATAATCTTCGTATGATGAAACATCCGTCTGGTGTTTTGGAGAACATATACACATATCCGTTGATCTCTATCTTTTGTTTGTCTGTAATCAATGGTGAGTCTACTCTCATCTTGACTCCATATTCGATTTGAGACGCGCTTACGTTCAAGGATTCCACAATTCTTTGGGCCACCATTTCTTGAGACGACTTTGCAACATTGCTGGATCCGCTTTTCTTTACCCTAAATATTGCCGATAATGAATAATACCTTGAAATATCATCAAGAGGGGAAATCACATATTTGCCAGTAGTGGAGTGTGTGATAAAAAATTTCACGCCCTTCTTTTTATACATGTTCTTTATCCAAAAGGCAAATGTATCACTGTTAATGTCAAGTCTGATACCTGCTGTCCCAGCGTTGCTATATCTGTAGAAATCTCTGTTCATTGTTCCTATAATGTACGCTGAGAGTTCCGGCAACGACTTGTTTCTTTCGCTGAAATAAAACTTACCGTCTTTTGGAATGGCCACAAACTGACCGCTTTGAGCCTGTGGGCTTTTACACTCTATCCAAAAAGACGGACCTCTGTTAGGACGAACTTCAATATCTGAAATTGTCGAATCAGAGCCACCATGATGAATGAATTCAGCATCTTGACCAAAAGTATTCCTTAAATACTGATAACATTCTTTTTCGTGGATTTCCCAATTTGATATACCCATGATATCTGTTGTTTAAGTTATTAATTATGTTCACTTTTAGGATTGATTATTGATATTCTAGGTTTTGCTCTTCACATGCCAAACAATAATCATACTTATTAAGTCAACGGTTTACTTATATGATTGTCTTTTCACATTAAATGATGCTCATCAATCACATGCAAAAATATTATTTTTTTGAAAATCATCACAAAGAACAAATTATTTTTTGAGGGAAAGGATTTCAACAAATTCATTTATGACATAAAAAATCCTATAAATCAGTAGATTTTTCAAAAAAAATTTTATAAGTGGCTGTTTTTTTGTTTATTTTGCATTAAAATGAAAGATTCTATTGCTAAATATAAGATATTTAATTCCAAACTTACCACCATTGTCAGTATTTCAATGGTGTTGTTTTTGATTGGAATAGTAGTGCTTGGGCTAAAGATTGGTGACACTCTTTCAGCCTATGTAAGAGAGAATTACACTATTTCCATTGAGATTAAGGACGATGCTTCGGACAAGGAGATCTCCACTCTTGACGAGATTCTTCGTGGGCAGTCGTATTCCAAAAAAGTGGTGTTTATCAGCAAAGAGCAGGCTATCAAGGATTTGTCACAGGAGATGGGAGAGGATCCCGTCGCCTTTCTTGGCTATAATCCGCTGAGCGCTTCATTTGTGGTGAATCTTAAATCCGAATACACGGATAATGACAAGATTGAGTCTGTTGTAAAGTCGATTAAGGAATACAGAATAGTTGAGAATGTGGATTATCAGAAACAGTTCATCAGCGAGGTCAACCACAATATCCAGAAAGTGTCGTTGCTATTCCTGATTGTGGCTGCAGTGTTGTTTTTCATATCATTTGTGCTTATCAACAATACATTGCGTCTACTCATATATTCAGACAGATTCCTTATCAACACGATGAAGCTTGTGGGAGCGACGAGAAGTTTCATCCGTCGTCCTTATTTAAAAAAAGGGGTGGTGATTGGACTCATAGCGGCGTTGCTGGCGATAGGCTATTTTGCGTTGTTCGGCTATTTGATGCGTGATCAATTGCGACTTTTCGTGGATTACTCCGACTATTCTACTTATTATGTTGTTGCTGGAGCGATAATAGTGTCGGGCATAGTGATCTCATGGTTGTCGACTTATTTTGCCGTCAACAAGTTTTTGAGTAGAGAAGAAAAAGAGTTGTATTACATTTAAATATATAAAGATGAAAGCGGATAAAGGATATGCACTTCCTAAAAAGAATCTTTTGCTTTTGGCAGTAGGATTCGTGATTATTCTTTTGGGATTTATTCTAATGATCGGTGGAGGAGCCGAGGGTACGGAATTCAACCCTGAGATCTTTAGTGCACAAAGAGTGACTGTGGGTCCAATGATTGCGTTGTTTGGTTTTGTGTTTGAGATTTTTGCTATTCTTTGGGTTCGTGACGAGGACGAAAGTTCTACCTCTGGCCTGGTTCTTCGTGATGAGGACGACGCAGTATCTGTATCAGAATAAGCAATATAATCTTATAAACAAATAATACAAAAAGAAAAATGACTACTATTCAGGCTATCATCATAGCTATTGTGGAGGGACTTACGGAGTTTCTTCCAGTTTCGTCGACAGGACACATGATCATCACAGAAAACTTGCTGGGTATGGATTTAAGCGAGGCTAATCCGGAAAGCGAGTTTATAAAGGCATTCACTGTCATAATTCAGTTTGGCGCAATTCTTTCTGTGGTTGTGTTATATTGGAAGCGTTTCTTTGTGCTCAACAACGAGCCGATGGAGGGAGGCGACTCTGCTCCAGCTTGGAAGAGACTGATTCATAAGTTTGATTTTTATTGGAAGCTGATCATTGCTTTTTTGCCAGCGGCGGTGCTAGGGTTGGTTTTCAGCGACAAGATTGACGAGTTTTTGGGTGATGTACGTGTAGTGGCAGTGATGTTGTTAGTCGGCGGAATATTCATGTTGTTCTGCGACAGGATATTCAATCATGGCAGTGAGGATGTCAAGGTGGATGAGCCACGTGCATTGAAGATAGGTTTCTTCCAGTGTATAGCAATGATACCAGGAGTGAGCCGTTCGATGGCAACAATTGTGGGAGGTATGCAGCAGGGACTTACACGTCAGCGTGCGGCGGAGTTCTCATTCTTTCTTGCTGTGCCGACGATGTTTGCGGCGACAGCATACAAAATGTTGAAACTGTTTTTAAGTGGTGGAACAGAGATGCTCACAAGCCATCTTGGAGTGTTGATTGTAGGTAATGTTGTCGCATTCCTTGTGGCGCTTGCTGCGATCAAAGGATTTATATCGTTCTTGACAAAGTATGGATTCAAGGCGTTTGGATGGTATAGAATAGTGGTGGGAGCTATCATTCTTATCCTTCCTTATTTGGGTGTCTCTCTTCAGATGGTTGATTGATGGAGCAGAAATTGGTTCTGGATCTTGCGGACGGACAGGTGTTCCGTTTCAACAAACCGCTTCATTGGTCGTCGTTCAATCTAGTCAGCAAAGTGCGTACTATGATAAGGTATGCGTGTGGTGTGAAGAAGATCAAGATTGGTCATGCCGGCACGCTTGATCCGCTGGCGACGGGAGTGCTTATTGTGTGTACGGGCAAGAAGACGAAGGAGATCGACAATTTCCAGTACCAGACTAAAGAGTATGTGGCAGAGCTTGCTTTGGGTGCCACGACGCCATCTTTTGATTTGGAGACGGAAGTCGACGCCACTTATCCTACAGAGCATATCACACGTGAGCTTGTGGAGGAGACATTGAAGCAGTTTTTGGGTGAGATCCAGCAGGTGCCGCCAGCATTCTCAGCTGTGAAGATCAACGGTAAGAGAGCCTACGAGTATGCCCGTAAAGGACAGGAGGTGGAGATCAAACCGAAGACATTGGTGATTGATGAGATAGAGCTGATGGAGTATTCCCAGACTGCGATCAAGATAAGAGTGGTGTGCAGCAAGGGCACATACATACGTGGATTGGCAAGAGACATCGGAGAAGCCCTTAAAAGTGGCGCGCATCTCACGTCGCTAATCCGCACAAGAATCGGAGAGACAAAATTGGAAGACTGCATCACAATTGAGCAATTCCAATCTATGCTCGACAACGACCCGACAATAAAAATGCCAGAAGGGGCATCGTTGTAGGGACTCGTAGAGACGCACGGACATGCGTGTCCGACTTATTTTAGAAATTCATTAAAAAGAAAAAATATGAAGCTTTCAAAGTTTAAATTCAATCTTCCTGAAGAGAGCATTGCGCAGTATCCGTCAGAACACCGTGACGAGTGCAAGTTGTTGGTATTGCATAAGAAGACGGGAGAGATTGAGCACAAGATATTCAAGGATATTCTTGAGTATTTCGACGAAGAGGATGTTTTTATTCTTAATGATACAAAAGTGTTCCCTGCAATTTTGGAGGGAAATAAGGAGAAAACGAATGCCAATATCGAGGTCACATTGTTGAGAGAGCTTAACAGTGAGTTGAGATTTTGGGATGTGCTTGTGGAGCCAGCCCGTAAGATCCGTATTGGCAACAAGCTATATTTTGGTGAGGATGATTCACTTGTGGCGGAGGTTATCGACAACACCACTTCAAGAGGCCGTACGTTGAGATACTTGTTCGACGGCACACAGGAGGAGTTTAAGGATCTTTTGATGAAGCTTGGCCGCACACCGTTGCCAGACTATATCACACGTCCAGTTGAGCCAGAGGATGCAGAGCGCTACCAGACAATCTATGCCGAGAAAGAGGGCGCTGTCATGGCACCTGCGGCGGGAATGCACTTCTCACGTGAGCTGATGAAGAGACTGGAGATCAAGGGATGTGAGTTTGCAAAAATCACACTTCATGCAGGTCTTGGCAATTTCCGTGATATAGATGTGGAGGATCTGACAAAGCATAAGACAGACTCTGAGCAGATAGAGGTGAACGAGGAGAATGCCAACATCATCAATGCCGCAACAAAGAAGCATAGAAATGTATGTGCGGTAGGCACAACAGTGTTGAAGGCTATCGAGACATCGGTCAGCACAGACGGAATGATCAAGCCATTCGAAGGCTGGACCAACAAGTTCATCTTCCCTCCATATAATTTCAGTGTGGCAAACAGATGTATCACAAACTTCCACTTGCCATACTCGACGATGCTGATGATGGTGACAGCGTTTGGCGGTTACGACCATGTGATGAAGGCATACGATGTCGCAATCAAGGAAGGCTATAAGTTTGGAGCTTATGGCGACGCGATGATGATCATGGAATAATCTTGTAAAGACGGGGTAAATCTCCGTCTTTTTTCATAATTATGAGAATAAAATGAAGAGAGGTTTTTATTTTATGGTTCTAATAATGATTCTAATGCAAGGATGTAGTAGTAAGAATCATTATGAAAGGATTATAAATACAAAAGACGAAGAAATAGCGGAACTGAAACAAAAGTTGGAGAATTGTGTTAGTGATAATACTTGTAAGGATCTTTATGAAGGGATTATAAACACAAAAGATGGAGAAATAGCAGAACTGAAACAAAAGTTAGAGAATTGTGTTAGTGATAATACTTGTAAGGATTTTTATGAAAGGATTATAAGCATAAAAGACGGAGAAATAGCAGAACTGAAACAAAAGTTGAAGAATAGTGCTGGTGACAAGACTTCAGTATGTGCCGAAGAAACAGATGCTGTGGATTTAGGCCTTTCTGTAAAATGGGCATCTATGAATGTTGGAGCCAAAAAGCCAACAGATATGGGAACTCATTTTTCATGGGCTGAGACAACACCAGTAGACGAGAAATACGACTATATGGGATATTCAAATCCTGATATGGTTAGAGCTGGGGTGTTGAACAATGATTATATGATTACAGCTGAACATGATGCGGCGACAGTAAACAAAGGAGCGTGCTGGAGAATGCCTACTGGTACGGAGGCGTGCGAACTTTATGATAATTGCAGATGGGAATATACGGAAATAGATGGTGTGCCTGGAGCCAAGGTGACAGGACCTAATGGCAATTCCATTTTTTTACCAGCTGTGGGAGTAAAGAAGGGTGGCACGGACCGTGTATCCTTAGGAAACGGATATTATTGGACAAGGAGTTTCAGTCCTGTTAGTAGTGATTGTGCAAAGAGTTTTGTTGTATTCCGAGATGGTCGCCATGTGATTCACCAGAACCATACACGTATGGACGGTGTTGTGATTCGTCCAGTGTTAAATAAATAGTTTTATTGGAATTTCTATTAGTTTGTATAAAAGCGGCAGTAATGTCGCTTTTTTTTATGACATGAAACACCTAAAGGTGGTGTTTGGTTATCGTGTCAGCGATTCCATATAGGTAGAAATATAGGTGGAAAATATATCGATGACGCCACGTTTTCCCGTCCGAAATCACCATCGTTGGAACGTATGAAAAAAAACGATGCAACATCGTTAAAATTCGTTAATTTTTATACAGATTTTTTTTCGTTTAGTGAATAAAAAATAGTATTTTTGTTGGCATACTAACGAAATTTCAAAATTATGTCAGCAAATAAGAAAATAAAGAGAGCTCTTATTTCCGTTTTCCATAAAGATGGTTTGTCTGAGATCCTTAAGACATTGAATGAAAACGGAGTCGAGATATTGTCAACTGGTGGTACACAAGCATTTATTGAGCAGCAGGGAATACCTTGCAAGGCTGTTGAAAATTTGACATCTTACCCTTCAATTTTGGGTGGTCGTGTCAAGACTCTTCACCCTAAGATTTTCGGTGGTATTCTTGGTCGCCGTGGATTGAAGGAAGACGAGGAGCAGATGGCTAAGTACGAAATTCCAGAAATCGACCTTGTGATTGTTGACCTATACCCATTCGAGCAGACTGTAGCCGAGGGAAAGAGTGAGGCAGAGATTATAGAGAAGATAGATATAGGTGGAATCAGCCTTATTAGAGCTGCAGCGAAGAATTTCAAGGATGTAGTTATTGTGGCTTCAAAAGCACAGTATGCTCCGCTTCTTGACATCATGAAGAAGAACGGTGCAGAGACATCATTGGAGGAGAGACGCTGGTTTGCTACTGAGGCTTTCAAGGTATCTTCTAATTACGACACTCATATTCACGCTTATTTCGCAAAATAAAGATGGCTTTCTTCTCTTTGACACAGGAGTTGGCTATGGACCTTGGTACAGCCAACACCATTATTATAAACAACGATAAGATTGTCGTGGATGAGCCAAGTATCGTCGCTTTGGACCGCAAGAGTGAGAAACTTGTTGCGGTTGGTCACGAAGCAAAGGCGATGCAGGGTCGTAACCCAGAGAACATACGTATCGTACGTCCGTTGAGAGACGGTGTGATCGCCGACTTCTACGCCGCTGAGCAGATGATGCGTGCCATGATCAAGATGGCAAGTTCGGAGCGCTCATGGTTCACTCCTCAATTGCGTATGGTGGTATGTATTCCGTCGGGTAGTACTGAAGTGGAAATCCGTGCCGTGCGCGACTCATCTGAGCACGCAGGTGGACGTGAGGTATATATGATTTATGAGCCAATGGCCGCAGCTATCGGTATCGGTATCGACGTTGAGGCTCCAGAGGGAAACATGATCGTCGATATAGGTGGTGGTACTACTGAGATCGCTGTCATCTCTTTGGGAGGAATCGTTTCCAACAAGTCTATCCGTATCGCCGGTGATGACTTGACTGCAGATGTGCAGGAGTACATGAGCAGCCAGCACAATATCAAGGTGGGTGAGCGTACAGCTGAGGAGATCAAGGTGAAGGTCGGTTCCGCACTAACTAACTTGGAGGACGCGCCTGCAGACTTCATCGTCAACGGACCAAACCGTCTATCCGCTCTTCCATTGGCAGTGCCAGTGTCTTATCAGGAGATCGCGCACTGTATCGAGAAGTCAATCTCTAAGATTGAGGCTGCTGTGCTAAATGCGTTGGAGCAGACACCGCCAGAGCTTTATGCTGATATCGTGCAGCGTGGAATCTGGTTGGCAGGTGGAGGCGCATTGCTTCGTGGTCTGGACAAGCGTCTTACTAATAAGATAGGTATTCCTTTCCATATCGCTGATGACCCATTGCACGCAGTGGCTCGTGGTACGGGAATCGCACTTAAGAATTGTGACAAATTCTCTTTCTTGATGCGATAATTATCGAATGTTGTGAATACACTTTTACAATTCATACGAAAGTTTAGTAATCTAATATTGTTCTTGTTGCTGGAATTAGTTTGTCTAATTCTAGTGGCAAGATTCAATGTTTATCAAGGTTTCCAAGTAAACACTACATGTGGTAGCGTCATTGGAGGCATGAATTCTGTTCGCACAGATGTCAACCAATATTTCTCGTTGACGGAGCAGAACCAGATGTTGGCTGAGCACAACAGCCGGTTGCAGGGAGAGATTCGTCGTCTTGAATCCCGTCTTCTACAAATTGAAAATGACACCAACTATTTGAAGCGCAAAGCATTTGCAGATGAGAAGAAATATACATTCCATACTGCTCGTGTTGTGAATGTGAGACGCGACAATTTCAAGAATATAATCACTATCGACAAGGGAGAGGCTGACGGTATCCGCCAGGATATGGGTGTTATCTCGTCAAACGGTGTGGTGGGAATCGTGAGTGGAGTGACTGAACATTTCAGTCTTGTGCTCCCAATCATCAATATTGATTCCAAGACTTCGTCAATCATCAAGGGTAAGAATGGAACAGGCATCATCTCGTGGAATGGTGGAGATATCCGCAAGGCTTCTATGGAGCAGGTGCCAAATTATATCAATGTGGCTGAGGGAGACACCGTCGTGACAAGTGGTTATTCAACAATCTTCCCTGCTGGAATCAATATCGGTAGGGTAGAGTCGTTTGAAAAAGGCAATGACGATTTTTATGAAATAACCGTCAGGCTGAGTCAGGATTATTCGTCACTGTTGTTTGTCGACGTGATTGATTTCGGTTATTCTGCCGAGCTTCAGGAGTTGAACAGTAAAATAATAAAGGAGGATAACAAATAATGGGTGTAGACATACTTTCATATATATTCAGTTTTGTGGTGTATGTTTTGCTTCAGGGATTGGTGTTGAACCACATCAATTTTCTTGGAGATGTCAACCCTTATCTCTACGTCCTTTTTATCCTTCACCTCCCTACAGGATGCAACCGTACGATGGTTCAGATTCTTGCATTCTTGCTTGGATTGTCAATCGACTTCTTCAGCGGCACTATCGGAGTGAATGCAGGAGCGACATTGTTAATGGGATTCTTAAAGCCTCATATGGATAAGATATTCTCTCCACGTGAAGACAATAAGATGATTGTGCCAGGATTCAGGACGTATGGCACAAACACTTTCATCCAATATGCATCCATACTTGTGTTGGCTCACCATATTGCGCTTTTCACATTGAGCGCGTTCACATTTGACAAGTTGCATTTGGTGTTGTTCAAGGGTGTTTTTTCGACACTCTTCACTTTACTACTTATATTTATTATTGAATACTATCGCAGTAAACGAAGGATAGATGATTAATGACAGTAATGACAATAGAAGATATACCATTTCTCTGATTATGGTGGCAGTCTGTTTGATTTATATCATCAGACTTTTTTCTATTCAGATTGTAGACAAGAGTTATTTGGAGCAGTCGCAAAATAATGCCTACCTTAGAAAAGTGATTTATCCGTCACGTGGTCTGCTCACCGACCGCAATGGAAGACTAATCGTTTTCAACAAGTCTGCATACGATATTATGATCGTGCCTCGAGAGGCAAGGGGATTCGACACTCTTGCTTTTGCAAACACTCTTGGCATCACAAAAGCCGATTTTATTAAGCGAATGGGCATTATTAAGCGAAAAAGTGGCTATTCGCCGTATGTACCTCAGCTTTTTATGTCTCAGTTGAGCGACGAGGAGTATGGGCCTGTCAGTGAAAAACTTTATAAGTTTAATGGCATCTATGTTCAGAAGCGTACACTTCGTGAGTATAATTACCACAATGCGGCTTTGGCTCTCGGCTCCATCGGTGAGGTTTCAAAAAAACAGATTGAGGCTGATGATTTTTATCAGCAGGGCGACTATGCCGGACAGAATGGTATAGAGCTTACATACGAGAAAGTGCTTCGTGGTGAAAAGGGAGAGGAGATTCTTCTTCGTGACTCTCGTGGCCGTGTGAAGGGAAAATATGAAGACGGAAAATATGACAAAAAACCGGTGCCAGGAAAAGATATCGAGTTGTCGCTCGACATTGAGCTGCAGAAGTATGGCGAAGAACTGATGAATGGAAAAATCGGTTCAATTGCGGCGATCGAACCGTCGACGGGAGAGATTTTGGCATTGGTGTCGAGTCCGACTTATGATCCGTCAATGCTTGTGGGTAGAAAGAGAAGTGCCAATTTTGCCGCACTTTCAAAAGATCCGTTGAAACCATTGTTCGACCGTCCGATGATGGCTCAGTATCCTCCCGGCTCAACATTCAAGACAGCTCAGGCTCTTGTGCTACAGCAGGAGGGCATCATCACACCCAACACCGCTTATGGTTGTCAGCATGGATTTCATGCCGGAGCTCTGTCGGTGGGTTGCCATGGACATGAGTCGCCGCTCAATTTGAAACACAGTATCCAGCACTCATGTAATGCTTACTATTGTTGTGGATTCCGTTCGATGATAGACAACAGGAAATACAAGAACGTTTCGGAAGCGATAGATGTGTGGAAGAACCATATGGTATCTCTAGGCTTTGGCTATAAACTTGGCGCTGACGTGCCGAATGAGAAGCGAGGCTATATTCCGAACTCCAGCGTATATAATAAGGTGTATGGCGAAAACCGTTGGAAGGGATTGACAATCATCTCACTTTCTATCGGTCAGGGAGAGGTGTTGGCGACACCGTTGCAGATTGCGAATTTGGGAGCCACAATCGCCAACCGCGGATATTACTACACTCCTCATCTTGTCAAGAAGATCTTTGGCGGAGAAATTGATTCGTCGTTCATCACGCGTCACAACAGTACTATTGATCCGAAGTATTATGACATTGTGGTGGAAGGAATGGAGCTGGTGATGATTTCAGGAACAGGATACTATTCTCGTATCGACAGTATAGCGGTGTGTGGAAAGACGGGAACGGCTGAGAATCCACATGGAAAGGATCACTCTATTTTTATGGCGTTCGCGCCGAAGGATGATCCGAAGATAGCAATCAGTGTTGTGGTGGAGAACAGTGGATTCGGTGCCACATGGGCCGCGCCTATTGCCACACTTATGATTGAAAAGTATCTGAAGGGAGAAATTCCTAAGCGACGCAAGCATATTGAGCAACGTCTGCTTGATGCCAACCTAATTAAGGAGTAGTAAGATGGATAGAAGAAACGAAAATATTCTCAATAATATAGATATCTGGACGATAGGGCTTTACATTGCTCTTGTCATCTTTGGTTGGGTGAGCATCTATGGAGCATCCTACAATTTCGACGACAGTGATTTTTGGGATTTCTCACAGAGGTTCGGAAAGCAGCTTGTGTGGATTGGATGTTCTGTGGTGATTGCCGCCGTGCTTCTTATGCTCGACGTGAAAATCTATACCACGCTTGCCTATGTGATATATGGATTCTTCATCATATTGTTGATAGTCACGCTTTTAGTCGCCCCGGATACGCGTGGCTCACACTCGTGGCTGGTGATGGGACCTATCAGTCTTCAGCCGGCGGAGTTCGCAAAGACGGCGACGTGTCTGTGTTTGGCAAAGTATATGAGCAGTTATGGCTTCACGATGAAGAATATCCGACAAATGGTTGTGATGTGTCTCATCATCTTTGTGCCGATGTTGATTATTGTTGCGCAGAATGAGACAGGTTCGGCATTGGCATATCTGGCGTTATTCCTTGTGCTGTATCGTCAGGGAATGACGGGAATTGTGCTGTTGTTGGGAGTGTGCGCGGCGGTGTTCTTTGTCGTCTCTATCCGTTTTGGCGCGACACCTATTGTGGATTCGATTCCGGGAGAAAACCTTGGAATGTTTGCGATCATGATAATGGCGGTGGTGATAGCATTGTCTATGGTCTATTTTTATTATAAAGACAAAACGCTTGTAAAGACAATATCCATTTTGGGAGTGTCGTTGTTTGCTGTCGGTATTATCGTCTATAATTATCTTGATGTAAAAATTAAGTTTTCCTACTTGGCTTATATTGTTGTCGGATCGTTGATACTTTATTTGTTGAGTCAGGCTATACGCCAGCGAAAATGGGGTTATTTTTTGATTTCAATTTTTGTGGCGGGATCAATCGGATTCGGTCAAGTTTCCGACTATGCGTTCAACAAGATTCTTCAGCCACATCAGCAGACACGTATCAAGGTGACGTTGGGAATGGAGAACGACTTGAAGAAGTCGGGATATAATGTCAACCAGTCTATGATTGCCATCGGTAGTGGACGCTTGACAGGTAAGGGTTTCTTGCAGGGTACGCAGACCAAGCTTAAGTATGTGCCTGAGCAGGACACTGACTTTATTTTCTGTACTGTAGGAGAGGAACATGGTTTCATAGGCACGACTGCAGTGGTTGTGGGATTCCTTGCTTTGATGCTGAGGTTGATTTCTTTGGCGGAACGACAGCGTTCATTGTTCAGTAGGATTTATGGATATTGTGTAGCGTCGATCATTTTCTTCCACGTCGCCATCAATATAGGAATGGTTATTGGTCTGACTCCGGTGATCGGAATTCCGTTGCCATTCTTCAGTTACGGAGGATCATCTTTGTGGAGTTTCACGATATTGTTGTTCATCTTCCTTCGTCTCGACGCAAGTCGTAAGGAGTATATGATGGAATAATGAGCTCAATTTCAGTTGATGCGTTGAACATTCTCGCGTATCTTTCGTCAAAAGGCAAGGGTAGGGCGTGGGTGTATGCCAATTGCAAGAAGGGCAGTGTCCTGCCGGATGAGTTGTTGGATCGACGTGATGAGATTTCGAGTATTTTGGAATCCAGCAAGTCTGGCTTCGACGGAATAATCACATTCTACGACTCCACATTTCCCAAGATCCGGGCTCATGTGTCTGCTGGGGATTATCCGCTTTGTTTTTTCTACCGTGGAGACATCTCACTTTTAAATACCAAGAAAATAGCTGTGATAGGCACTCGTAATGCCACGCATGAAATACAGGTGCGTGAGGAGAAGCTTGTTGATGCACTTGTGGAGAAGCGGATGACGATAGTGTCTGGCTTGGCAAACGGATGTGACTCGATAGCACACAGCAGATGTGTGAAGAATGGAGGAAAGACGATCGCCATCCTGCCGTCGCCAGTGTGGAGGGTGATTCCAGACTCAAAAATTGCTCTGGCTGAAGATATAGTGCGGAGTGGGGGATTGCTGTTGAGCGAATACTACACGGTGGCTGGAAAGACGGAGCTTACTCCACGCTATGTCCGCCGCGACCATTTGCAGGCGATGCTGTCGGATGGTGTGGTGCTGGCGGCTAGCAGAGAAGATGGAGGATCACGTTTTGCGGTGAATTATGCCTTGGAAAATGATGTCGACTGTGTGGCTATTTATGATGAGGCGACAGATGCTCATGATCCGTTGTTTGCTCTCAACCGTATGGTGGTGAAGAAGAGGGGAGAGGCAGGAGTGGTTGGCGCAGGAGACGTGAATAATTCCGTCGACAGATTTCTGGAAAGATGTTTTAAACCGAAGAATCTTTTTGATTTTTGATAAAGACCATGTCAAAATATACAACTATAATTTTTGATCTCGACGGCACGCTGATGAACACGTTGGATGATCTGACAATCAGCACCAACCATGCTCTTTCGCAGATGGGTTTCACAACACGAACTATTGATGAAGTGCGTCAGTTTTTGGGGAATGGCGTGCGGACGTTGATAGAAATGGCTTTGCCTGAGAAGACGACGGAAGATACGATTGAACGTACAATTTCTTGTTTCCTTCAACATTACACATCACATTGCAAGGATCATTCCAGACCATACGATGGAATCCTTGAGCTGTTGAGCTCGCTGAAAAAGATGGGGGTCAAGATGGCGATTGTTTCCAATAAACCGGATGTTGAGGTGAAGAAACTAAATGCGGAACACTTTGCAGAGTTTATCGACGTCGCTCTTGGTGAGAATGAAAAGAGTGGCATTCCACGGAAACCGTCACCGGCAATGGTGTATGAGGCTATCAATCAGTTGGGTGCGGAGCCGGAAAAAAGTTTGTATGTCGGTGATTCCGACGTCGACATCCTGACAGCTCGCAATGCAGGAATAGATTGTTTGTCTGTGACGTGGGGATTCAAGACTGCGGAATTTTTAAGCCAGTTTGGAGCGACGAAGATGATAGATGCACCGTCGCAAATGCTGAAAATGATCTGATTTAGTTCCTGACCTGGATATAGTCGCCTGCCTCAAAAACACTCTGATATATCTTCAGAGGAAATTTTCCAGGTCCGCTCACTGGGGAGCAGAATCCGAAGGTCAGATCATATTTGGTGTTGCATTTTGGGCATACAGCGTATGGCATATTCACTTCCACGGTGATTGTGTTGTCAGCTTCCACGGGGCAAGCCAAGTCGGCGGCATGCAGTTTGTTGTCGTAGTCTCGGAAAATAAGTATACCGCCATATCCGAGCAAAGTGCCGGCGGCATAGTAGTTGCCGTATTTATATTCTATGTGTGAGCCAGCGTTACGAAGTTGCATGAAGTCAGTGTATGGAGTGCAGACATTGACGTTATGTTCTGGTATGGGGTTTTCCTCCTCTTCACGGCAAGAGGAGATGCTTAGGAAGAGGGCAACGGAAAATAATATGTAGGCGAAGCGATTCATAGTCAATATCTTATTTGTGAACACGTACAATGTCGACGATATGGCTGCCGGCACCGATGAGGTCGGGACGTTCGGCATTCTTCATCTGAAAATCCACGAATTTTTCAAAAGATTCCTCGCTCATTTTGTTGATGACGGGGCGCATATAGTCTGACGGACCATCAGGTGAGAAAATCTTCACTCTTTCAAGTCCGGCAATTTTGTTTAGTCTGTCGATATCATCCACACGCATATAGTCGTAGAGTTCCTCGTTATCCGAGCGGACGTGGAAAGAGTCGTCGATGAAACCTTTTTCCATCAGATTACAGATTCTGTCTTCTTCAAAACAATAGGTCAGGATGCAGTAGTCGTTCATCACGTATGCGTTGAAGATAAGTCCGCCATCCTTAGTGACACGTTTAGCCTCATTCATAGCGATGAGTTTTTCCTCGTCGCCAATCAGATGATAAAGAGGACCGAAATTGATAGTGATGTCAAAACTGTTGTCTGGCAGAAACGACAGATCTTTAGCGTTACCCTGGAAAGCCTTCACAGCGTCACCTTTTGATTTCAGGATATCGAGGTTGTGTTTCACCAATTCCACAGCGGTCACATCGCAGCCGAGTTCAGCAAGAGCGAAGGAGTATCTTCCCGTCGCAGCACCGAGATCAAGAATTTTCAATCCATTGCAATTTTCAGGAAGAAATTGTTTGATATAGTGCATCGACACACGGAATTCCACCATTCCATGTCGGCGAGTCAGACGTAAATCCTCCTTATGCTTATTATAATACTTGGTCAAAAGTTTGTCTCTCTGCATTGTTCTGAAATTTGGTGCAAAAGTAGGGAAAAAGAAAATGGAGAGCAAGTATAGAAAAAAACTTATTCAGAGCAATGTGTTTACAAATTCGTCAATTCCTAAAATATCAACTTTAGGGAAATCAATAGTCTTTAAGATTTCAAAATGTCGATCTTCAGATACAATACATTTTGCGTTTGATACGATAGCACAATCAACAAACTTATTGTCGTCTTCGTCTTGTTGAATTAGATGAAAATGGAAGTGAGGGTCAAGTCTTTCAACATTGTTGCGGGTCAAGATTGTATAGATAACTATTCCTGCAATCTTTGGATTGACATTTCTTGCGATAACTTCTTCGTACTCTTCTAAAATCTCGTTACTTAGGCATAGAACAAAATCACCAGAGAGAAAAGATTTCCAAATTTGGTTGTATTTAGTTCTTGCTGAAATTGCCATTATTAGGCAATTAGTATCTAATACGATTCTGTCCATTTATTATTTGTATGGAGTACGCTCGTGAATGGTTCTAAAATTTTCTACTTTTTCCTCTGTCATCTCTCCTGTTTCCCACATTCGATTCATCTCTTTTTCCAATTCAGATGCGAAATAATTAGAAATTGCTTGTTTCAAGTCAGCAAGAGCCTCTTGAGACTTGACAAAAGACATCATGTCAAGAATTTCTAATTGTGCGTTATTTAAAGATGTTGTTTGCATAGTCATAGTATTTTCGACAAAAATACAATTAGAAAATCTAAATCACAAATAATAGCGGATTCTCAAATCAAAATATCTACAAATAGAAAATCCAAAATCAAAACTGACTTTGGATTTTTTATTCAGCATTCAGCAATTATTCCTCGTACCAACTTGCGTAAAGGTGATAGTTGTCGGAGATTCGTTGGATCATATCCTTCGATTGTTCGGGCGACACTTCTTTGATTTTTTTAGCCGGCACACCTGCCATCAGGCTGCCAGGCTCAACGATTGTGCCTGTCGTCACCACAGCTCCTGCGGCGATGATCGAACCTTCTCCCACCACCACATTGTCCAACACGATGGAGCCCATTCCAATCAACACGTTGTTTTCAATCTTGGCTCCGTGGATTGTGGCGTTGTGGCCCACCGACACGTTGTCGCCAATCTCGATTGTGGAAGGTTTGGGAGATTTGTCGTAAAGAGTGTGAAGCACAGCACCGTCTTGGATATTGACATTCTTTCCGATCTTTATGGAGTTGACGTCACCACGAAGCACAGCGCCAAACCAGATACTGCTGTTGTCTCCGATCTCCACGTTACCGATCACTGCGGCATTGTCTGCCAAAAATACGTTCTCTCCAATCTTAGGTGTGTAGCCTCTGACTGATTTTATAATTGCCATAGTTGTTTATCAATTTGTGAATGAAAAAGGGCGACCACAAGTGGCGCCCTTACAATATTCTTTAATCATCTAGATCGTCATTGTTGCGACGGTCGTTGCGGAAATTTCCTTTTGTTCCTTTGAAACGCTCTTCTTTGGATTTGTGCATACGTGGACCTCTGTCTTCGTCACGGCTTCCCTTGCGGAAATCACGTCTTTCTCCTCTTCTGTCGTCACGGCCTCCCTTGCGGAAATCACGTTTTCCTTCGAAATTGTCGTCATCTCTGTCTCTGCGGAAACCGCCTCTCCTGTCGTCACGTCTCTCTCCTCTTCTGTCATCACGTCCTCCTCTTCTGAAATCACGCTTTCCTTCGAAGTTGTCGTCATCTCTGTCTCTGCGGAAACCGCCTCTTCTTCTTTCCTCACCGTCTTCATCATTGTTTCTTTCGAAACGTCTCTTGCGCTCATCCAGTTTCTTGTCGAACTCTTTCTTCTCAGCCCAACGTTTTGCTCTCTCTTCACGTTCTGCCTGCTCCTCGTGGCGACGACGCAAATATGCGTGGCGGTCTGTCTCTTTCAAATCCTTTCCGTCCTCGTCCACGTATTTTCTGCGCATTGGATTGAAAAATTCGTTTTCCTCGCGGCGGTCGTCTCTTCTCTCCTCTCTCTTTTCCTCTCTTTCGCGAGAACGACGCTCTTTGCCCTCACGCACGTAGTCTTCCCTGCGTCCGGAGAACATCTCATATTTGCGGAATTCGCAATCGATGTTGCCATTCTTAAGTTCCACTTTGAAAGACGGAGAAAGACGAATCTGTGCTGTGACTTCGTTTGGCACAGTGATGATCCATGCGTTCTTGCCTACACAGTCTTCCTTAAGCTTCTTTCCGATCTCGGCATAAAGAGTAGGGAGGTCGTCGCCCGCACCGATACGCTCTCCGTATGGTGGGTTGAACATGATCATCGCGTCTGTCTCAGGAATATTGAGTTCCTGGAAAGGAATGCATGTAAGCTTCACGTAGCTTGCCAGACCGGCGTTAGTCACGTTCTTTTCGGCTATTTCGATGCTGCTGCGTAGGATGTCCGAGCCATAGATAGTGTAGTCGAACTCTTTTTCACGGCTGTCGTCCTGGAATATCTCATCGAACATTTCAGGGTCGTAGTCTTTCCATGTCTGGAAAGCGAAGTTTTTGCGGTAAAGACCAGGGGCGATGCCTTTGGCTATCATAGCTGCCTCGACGAGGATTGTTCCCGAACCACACATTGGGTCGATAAAATCACTCTGTCCGTTCCACTCTGCCATCAACAGCATACCTGCGGCCAGCACCTCGTTGATTGGGGCGGCTGTCTGTGCCACTCTGTAGCCACGCTTGTGTAGCGACTCACCGGATGAATCCAATGAGATCGTACATGTTGTGTCGGCCACATGGATGTTGATATACAGGTCGGGATTAGTAAGACGCACGCTTGGACGTTTGCCGATTTGTTCCATGAATCTGTCAGCAATCGCGTCTTTCACTCTATACTGCAAAAACTGTGAGTGACGGAATACATCTGAAAAGACAGTGGCGTCGATCGCAAAAGTCTTTCTGTCGTCAAGATACTCATCCCAATTAAAGGCCTTCACTTTTTCATACACCTCGTCCGCACTTTCTGCCTCGAAAGTGTAGATAGGTTTGAGCACTCTCAATGCTGTACGACAAAAGAAGTTTGCCATATACAACATCTTCTTGTCGCCGTAGAAACTTACGCCTCTGCGCACTTCCTGTACATTCTCGGCTCCAAGATCAATTAGTTCTTTTGCCAAAACGCCCTCCAACCCTTGGAAGGTCTTAGCCACCATTTCAAATTTTTCTGCCACTTGCAAAATTCATTAAATTTCCTGCAAAGATACGCTATTTTCCAATGAGTTGGTATCAGCCATGCTCATTTTTCTCTTCTCAGCACGACGATAATAGTAGATTATGCCGTATTCTTTACATTTATCAAGTTTTTCTTCTTCTTCTTTATTTGCGTAGGTGCTTTCCACCTCATCCCAGATCTGAAGGATGATAGCGTCAACTTCCTTGTTGAGTGTGTTCACCTCCTCCATCTTTCTCACGGTGTTTGCCTGGAGCACCTTCTGCTTGTTTTCAAGCTCAGCGAAGTTTTCGTAGAACACCTTCACTTTCTGGATAGACGGATTGTAGATTGGGGCTCCACCTTTCATCTGGCGGTCATGCTCACCGTTGATCACCTTCTGACCCCACTCAAGAAGTTTCTCATCTGTAGAGAGGTCTGGCACCACTGTGTTTTCTGGCTGCAGACCGTATAGCAGTTTGAACTCTGCTTTGATCTCTTTTCTCAACACGCACATATTGACCACCTGGATGAAATGAGAGACATACAGACGTGCCATCTTCAGAGTCTCCTGGTAGTTTTTGTTGCTCTTCACCTGAAGATCCGAGCACTGTTTGTATTCATCCAAGGCGCGCTCATAACGGATGAGCAGGGATCTTGCGTCTTCAAGAGACTTTAATGAGAAAGCAAGGTTGCGGATGTCGCCGATTTTCTGACCCTGCTCCACTGCCGACTTCAATGTGCGAAGACGGGCTTGGTTTGTATTTGGTAATCTTCTGTATGGCATCTGTTAGTCCTCCCTGTAAAGTAGTGATTCAGCAATAGATTTGAGCACCTCTTTCTTGTCTGCGCTTAATGAAAGCTGACTTAGTGATTCCAAAGCTTTCTGGTAGTAGCTGTTCATTTTTTCTTCAGCTATCTTGCCAATGTTGAGAGAATTGTAGATCGCTGTCACAGCCTTCACCTTCTCGTCTCTGTCGAACGACTCTTTTGAGATCCAATCCGTCAACGATTTCTTGGTGTCGCCTGATGCTTTTTCAAGGGCGGTGATTAGCAGGTAGGTCTTTTTATTGCAACAGATGTCGCCGCCGATTTTCTTTCCGAATTTCTTCACGTCGCCATACACATCGAGCCAGTCGTCTTTCAATTGGAATGCCAGTCCGACGTTTATTCCGAACTCATATATAAGGTCTGCGTCTTTAGCCGATGCTTTTGCGCATATTGCGCCGATTTTCAGGCTTGCGGCAAGAAGCACCGCCGTCTTCAAACGGATCATAGCTATATATTCATCAGCGGTGACGTCGTTGCGTGATTCAAAGTCCATATCATACTGCTGACCTTCACACACTTCTATCGTAGTCTGGTTGAAGACAGAAAGAAGAGATGGAAGCAGAGAGTGTTCAGCTCTGCACATCACTTCGTAAGCTTGGGAGAGCATCACGTCTCCGGAAAGGATGGCAGTGTTCTCATTCCATTTCTTATGTACGGTAGGTTTGCCACGACGCATATCGGCATTGTCCATGATGTCATCGTGAAGAAGGGTGAAGTTGTGATACACTTCAAGTGCGCATGCCGGATAGACAGCGTCATTCACATTGCCTCCAAAGAGGTCGCACGCCATCAACGCGAATGTTGGGCGAAGACGTTTGCCTCCGATTGAAAGCACGTATCGAATCGGCTCATACAGATTGTATGGCTCCTTGCCCTCAAATATGGAGACAAGTGTCGATTCAATAAGTGGTAGATAATCTTTTGTATTCATATAATATAAGTCCTTTGTTTCTTTGTTTGTAGGGGCGACCCTTGTGGTCGACCATGTTTATAACCCTTGTGGGGCCTGTCTAAACGGATCATGCAAATTGGCGAACCGTCAATTTAGCATTTGTCATTCCGCATTTATAATTTCACACGACATCCTGGCTGCTGTTCTTTTCGCTACGTTTGCTTCTGTTGTAGCTTCTGTAGGAATCGTATTCAATATCGACATCCGGCTCCACAAACACATCTCTATGAGTCACCTTGAACGACACATATTTGATAGTCAGTCCACGATCGAGCCACTGCTGCTCGTAGTAGGTGCGGATGGAGAGAATTTTGTCGTCTGAGAATGAGGAATGGTAAAGATCATTGTTGCTGAAAGTCACTTCATAACGGTTGCTCTTTATCATTTCATTCGTGTAGGTGAACATGAAGTTGCTGTCTGTCTTAAGATGCACCGTCGCGCCGTCTTTAAGAATCTGCTGGTAGAGACTCATGAATCTTGTGCTGGTCAGACGTTTGTTCACCTTCTTCATTTGTGGATCAGGGAAAGTGATCCAGATTTCAGACACTTCGTCTTTGTCGAAGAATCCTGCGATGGCTTCGATGTTTGTGCGGATAAACGCAACGTTAGGCATCTTTTGTTCGAGAGCCTCTTTTGCACCAGCCCACATTCTTGCGCCCTTGATGTCGACTCCGATGAAGTTTTTGTCGGGGTACATCTTAGCAAGCGCGACGGTGTATTCGCCACGTCCGCAACCTAATTCAAGCACGATAGGATTGTTGTTGCCGAAGAATGTGTTCCATTTTCCGCTCATCTCATGTCTTCCGCCCTGTTGCTGAAGGTTGTAGAAAGGGCATTGGAACACGTGAGGATAGGAATCCATATCGCTGAATTTCGCCAGTTTGTTTTTTGCCATCGCTATCTTTGTTTTTATTCCGCAGAAACTTTACGCACGCGTAAGCCGACATCTGAGATGCCTTCAAGCACGTCTTCACGCATTCCCTGCCAAATTTTTATTTTGTAAGTGCCTTGTTTCGGAAATTTCACCATTGGCATGAACGACACAGGCAGATGGTAGATGTTGGCGTAGTATGACGCTATTCCGTCGCCTACCCAATGTCCGTAGTTGTCTGCCAGCGCGCACTCGATGGTGTCGCTGTAGATGTCGCCGCTCGGGCTTTCCGCTTCGATGAAAAGCCAAAGGTTCTGGTATTTGTATGTGCCTTTGTTTCTCACATCCACCACAATTTCGTAGCAGTCTGTGGTGTCGTTCATCACATACTCGAATGCCAGCGCGTCGTCTTTTTTCCAGCCATCTTCAGGGATATCCTTGATGTCCTGGTAGACGCAGTTGCTTCCGCATGAGGCGAGAAGCAGTAGTAGGAATCCGATGATGACTCTATTCATTGCTGCCTCCTCCGTTGTTGTTAGAATTCTGGTTGCCGCCGTTATTGTTTTGCTGGCCGCCTGCCTGCTGGCTATTGTTTTGGCGGTTGCCATTGTTATGGTTCTTGTTGCGACGGTGCTGGTTTCGGTTGCGGTTGTTATTGTTTCCGCCATTCTCACCGTTTTGCTGGCCGCCGTTGTTTTCGCCGTTCTGCTGGTTGCCATTCTCATTGCGAGGCTGGCGGTTTTTCTGCTGGTTGCGGTCACGGTTACGGTTGTTATTGCCGTTTTCACCGTTTTGCTGATTGCCCTCCTGAACTTTTGCCTGTTCGCCGTTTGCGTTGTTTGGCATACTGTTGGCTGACGGATTTTCAGGAGCAGCGTTTTGCTGGTTTTGAGCTTCAGCGTCGCCATTGTTTGCTGCATTGGCGTTACGTTGGCGATCCTCTTTGTTGCGGTTTTTGTTTTTCTTCTTTTTCTTCTTGTCGAAGCGAGTCAGATCATCCTGGCCCACCACGTTCTCATAGTCGGCTGTCTTGGCTCCTTGTTCACCCTTGTTGCCGCTTCCGAAAGGTTCTACCTTTTCGCCACGTTTGTTGCGTTCAATGATAGCTTTGACTTCATCCACGGTGAGGGTCACAAGGTTGACAGCCATATTAGGGGCTGTGCTGTATTGCATTGTACGGGCAAGGATATCACTCTTGAAGTGATAGTAAGTGCCGTCAAGAGTCTCAAGCTGGATATCTCGAGGAGGAAACTCTTTCTGAGCCTCCAGGTATGTGTCCACCTCAAAGTTCATGCAGCATTTCAGTTTAGCGCACTGGCCTGCAAGTTTCTGTGGGTTAGGTGAGATGTCCTGGTAGCGTGCGGATGAAGTAGACACTGACACAAAGTTGGACATCCAAGAAGAGCAGCACAATGCGCGTCCGCAAGGGCCGATACCGCCGATTCGTCCTGCCTCCTGACGGGCTCCGATCTGGCGCATTTCAATACGCACTTTGAAAGTGTCGGCAAGCACACGGATAAGCTGTCGGAAATCCACGCGTTCGTCGGCGATATAGTAGAAGATGGCTTTATTTCCGTCGCCTTGGAATTCTACGTCGCCGATCTTCATATTCAGATTTAGATCTTCAGCTATTTTACGGGCTTTGATCATTGTCTCCTGTTCGCAAGCCTTCACCTCTTCAAAATGGTCAAGGTCGCTCTGTTTCGACTTGCGGAAGATGCGTTTGATGTCGGCGCGGTTAGGGTCGACGCGGTTTTTCTTCATCTGAAGGAGCACCAATGGTCCGAGAAGAGACACTCTTCCTATATCATGGCCGGGCATAGCCTCAACAGTTACCCAGTCTCCTTTTTCGAGGAGGATATTGTTGGTGTTGCGGAAGTACCCCTTGCGGGTGTTTTTGAAAGTCACTTCCACAAGGTCAGTGGTTTGCATAGCGCCGGGCACATCGCAAAGCCAGTCGAATGTATCTAATTTCAAGTCGGTGTGTTTGCTGCAGCCTTGGGCATTCATGTTGCAACCTCCACCGTTGTCTATACTACTCATTAATTATATATTTTATTTTTTAAGCAGAGCCATCACTTTGAGAGCGAGATCATAGAAAATGATTTTAGACATTCCGTTTCTCTCAATGTGGAATTCCGCTTTTGATAATTCTTCTACTAATTGCCACACATTCTTTTCGTTGATGAAGCGAGCGAATTTCGACGAGAAGGCATTTTCATCGTTCGTCATGTAGTTGAGCGACGTGTTGCCCACGTTGAGGATGAAGTTTTCGCGTATCATGTGCTGGCAATATTGCAAAAAGGAGATTTGTTTTTTTCTCGACAGTTTTGCAAGTTCATTGCTCAGGTTGATGAGGTCGTCAAGATCGCTGACATACGCTTTTCTCATCAGTCGGATGAATGTATCCAAGAAAGTGTTAGCTCCGTCGTCAAGCAGCTCGAACGCAGCGATGATACTGCCTTTGCTGAGGCGTGCTGCATACTGAATCTGATTGTCATCGGCATTGCTGTTCTTTGTTCTTATCGCGTCTGCCAACACTTTTTCCGGAAGAGCGTGCATCACCACTCGTTGCGTACGCGACTGGATGGTTGGCAGGATATCGTCGGGTTTGTCGCTCACCAGAAGGAAAAGCGTTTTGCCGACGGGTTCCTCGATGCTTTTGAGCACACGGTTGGAACACTCTGCTCCCATCAGTTCCGGATGCCAGATTACCACCACTTTGTATTCGCTCTCGCAGGCTTTCATCTGTAGCTTGCGTATCAGCTCATTGCCTTCGCAGTTGTAGATGACGGGCTGTTTGGTGGCGACGCTGCTGAATTCCTCCTCCACCCATTTGTCGAGATTGAAGTAGGGAGATGTAGCAAACATTTCTCTCCACCCGTCGAGATGCTCCATACAGTATTCATCGCTTCCCGCCGGTTTCTTTTGTATGATCGGAAAGACGAAATGCAGATCCGGATGTGCGAGCATAGCGTATTTTTTGCACGACGGGCATTGTCCGCAGGAGTCGTTCTCTCCTTTGTTTTCACACGACACATATTGGGCGTATGCCAACGCTAACGGCAATTTGCCCACACCCTCCGGGCCACAGAACAGCTGAGCGTGTGGAATTCTGCCTGATTTGACAGCGTCGATGAGTTGATGTTTGAGCTCATCGTGCCCGTATACGTCGCGAAAAAACATTCTATGCAAAATTACACTTGTATGCAAAAATAATAAAGTTCGAAAATTTAAGCAAATAAACCTGCGAATAAAATTTTTGAAGTGTTGTTTTGTGGTATTCGTGAGAGGGGGAAGGAGGGTTAAAGATTAGGGGTTAAGGGTTAAAGATTAGGGGTTAAGGGTTAAAGATTGGGATATGTCGGTAGGAAAATAAGTGAAAGTTTGATGATTGTAAAGGACGGAAAGTCCAAATATCCGTCTCTTCTGCGAGTTTGCAAAAATGAGCAGGAAAATCAAGCGTATATTCGAAAAAACAATAAAATTGTCGAATATACTCGACAAAATTCAGTGGTTTTTATCGAGTATATTCGAAAAAAATGCAAAAAATCCTCATTTTCTGATATAATACATAATGATGTATGTAAAGATAATAATCTTTTAATCAGTATTGTGCAGGATGGCCCCTACCCTAAGGGTCGTAGACCCTTTATCGCTCGCGACGGTAGCCGATTCCAAAATGATCGAGGTCGACAGACCGAAATCATTTTGGTGTCGGTTTATATGATTTTGTATTTTATGTGCTCGCCTACGGCTCGCACGTGGGAAGGGGTTAGGGCGTTCCGCCCTTAACAATCCTCATTTATGACACTCCAACTGCAATTTTTCTCCTAATTTTTATTTTGAATGGACGTTATTTAGCAGAAACACCACAATATGATGCTTCTACTTCACATACCAATCATACGTCTTCTTGGCATAGAAAGTGATCCTTTCCATCAGTTCGGGTGGCTGGACATCACTTGCCATTATTCCTGAGTTGAGAATCATAAACGCGATGCTGTCGTAATTGTCGGAATAGAAATGCATTATATATGAGTCGCTCAATTCTTCCTCACATACAAATCCGTAATATTCTTTCCAGTTGTCAAGATATCTGTAGACATCTTTCTTGATGCGGAAACTGATATTCGGAGTATGGTGGAATGGCTTTTGTGAGTCGATAAACTCAGATATCGAGAATATGTCGTCTTTAGCGCATGGCAAATCGGTGATATTAAGTTCGACAATTCTGTCCAGACGGAAATCACGATAGCTTTTTCTCAGTCGACACCATGCGAAAAGATGCCAGTTGCCGAGGTAGTTGCATAGCCCTACACATTCCAGCATCCGTTCAACGGGCTTTGAATCTTTTAACGACAGGTATTTGATTTTCAATATTTTCTTGTCGGCAATGGCTTTCTGAATATCGCTTATATATAGGTTTTTGACGGGATTATGTCCGATGACCTCCACGTGCTGTGATATGGTTTCGGCTATTTCTTTTTCCTGTGGTTTGAGGATGGCTTTAATTTTGAAAAGAGCATTTTCATAATCTTTGTTGACGGTGCAGTCGGAATTTTGAGAAAGCAGTTTGGCTCCGACGATAAGAGCTGAGGCTTCTTCTTTGGTGAAAGCCACAGGACGGAGTGTGTAGCCGTCGTTGATGAAGTATCCTATGCCAGCCTCAGCACCTATTGGTATTCCCGTCTCCTCGAGAGCACGGAGATCCCTATATATAGTTCTGACACTCAGATCAAACCTCTCTGCAAGTTCTTGAGCGGTAACCACTTTCTTCGATTGAAGGTGAGTGAGGATAGCCTGAAGACGGTCGGTGCGATTCATTTTGATTATTGTAATAATGTGAAGCAAAAATAATAAATCACCACAAGGTTTCAAAATTGGAAAAGTGTCGCAGGTGAGCTCATTGAAACAAACACAGAGCCAAAGTTATTGATAGAGGCTAATTTCCGCAATATGCCCTACCTGATGATCCGCTCCACAGGGCATAAAGTGAGTGTGGAGCATCCCGTATTAGGTGGCAGGATCGACGTCTTCTCCCAATACAGAGTCTATCGCTTGTGACAAAAGGGCATCGAAACGCTCCATAATTGACAAAAATCCTCCGAACGGAGTAATTTAATTGGAATTAATTTGTACTTTTACCATGTCTGTTGTAAAAGCTTTTTTATGCAATATTAAATTAAGTGATTTTTACGACATGACAAAGTCCGTGCAACTTTTTGTTGCACATACTTTTAATTAATAAATATATTATATGTGTTGCGAAATTAAAGAGGGAGTATGAAAAAGAAATTTATTGCGGTCCTCAGTTTGCTGGGTGTTGCACTCTGTGCCAATGCGGAAAAGCGGTACATGACTGTGGAGCAGTTGGATGGATCGATGTACAATTTTTTGTTGGATGATAATCCGATAGTGACTCATGAGGATGGGAATTTGGTGGTAAACGGAGATGTTGCCACAAGTTATGCGATCAGTAGCGTGAAACGTTTTTATTTCGCGGAGGAGGGCGTGTCTGGTATGAAGAAACAGACTTCAGATGTGTTCTGTATCGTCAGCCTTGACGAGTCTACGTTACAAGTATTGAACGCCCAGCCAGCGGAAAGTGTCACGTTGGTTAGCATAAATGGCAGTATAGTTCTTACATCCATGACAGATATGAACGGGTCTGCCATTGTCAAATTGCCTGGTCGGGGCGGTGTTTATGTGTTGACTGTGGGAACAAAATCGATTAAGGTCATTCGTAAGTAATGAAGGAGGAAAACATGAGAAAATTTTTACTATCAGTGATAATAGCATTGTCCGCAGTTGCTGCATTTGCTGTTACTTTTATGAACGTGAAGACGGGTGACAATAAGGTCGCCAGATATGCCGTGGATCGGGTGGAGCAGATTGATTACGAGAAAGATGCCGCGACGTCTACGAGATATATGCGTACGAAGACTACGGATGGAACTACGGATGTGTATGATGTTGAGAATGTGGTTGAGGTTGATTACGAGGAACATGATGTTGTTGACGACACGACAGGTTCATTTGCGCAAGGTGTAAGTGTGAGTGGCCAGGTGGATGGTTACACGTACGTTGATTTGGGTCTGCCAAGTGGCTTGGTATGGGCGACTTATAATGTGGGAGCCAGTGCGCCGACAGAGTTTGGCGGTTATTTCGCATGGGGTGAGTTGAAACCAAAGACGAGCTTCTCGTGGAACAATTACAGGTTCTGTAAGGGCGGTGATAAATATCAGATGACCAAGTACGTCACTGTTTCAGGCTATGGCACAAAGGATCTCAAAGACGTTTTGGATCCTGTAGACGATGCTGCTACCGTTAATTGGAGCAGTGCTTGGCGTATGCCGACTAAGGCAGAATTGAATGAGATGTTTGAGAATTGTACTTGGGAAAAAGTAAGAGACTTTAATGGGACTGGTGTGGCTGGATATTTGGGTGCTAGTATAAATAACGGAAAAACAATCTTTATACCTGCTGCCGGCTGCTATTTAGGCAATGAACTGAGGGGTGCTGGCAATCCAGACTATGTCTATTTGTGGTCATCTACGCTTTATGCTATTTACTCGAATATAGCATATAATAGTTCTGGTACCTCTTCCGAAAGTTATACATACAGATACGATGGTCATCAAATACGTGCGGTGGCGGATAATATTAGACCGAAAATATATTTGACGGTTAATTTCTATAAGGCTGATAGCACATTGATCGTGAGCCAAAAAATCCTGAAAGGAAGAGGGGTTTCTGCGCCTAAAGCACCTGTGCTAATGGGGTATGACTTCGTCGGTTGGAGTGATTCTTCATACGTGAATGTTCAGCAGAATTTGGACGTTTATGCGCAGTATGTAGTTGATGAAAAAGTTGATTCTGTTTCAGTCAGTGGTAAGGTGGGCGATTACACGTACGTGGATCTTGGCTTGCCAAGCGGTTTGAGATGGGCTACCGCCAATGTCGGTGCGAATAAGTCAACGGTTTATGGCGATTACTTCGCGTGGGGAGAAACCAGCGAGAAGAATAACTATTGCTTAGAGACTTATAAGTTGTGTCAGGGAAAAGAAAAAACATTTACTAAGTATTGCCTCTCGCCTTTTTATGGAGTTAATGACGGCAAGAGGACACTGGATCTTGAAGATGATGCCGCTGCTGTTAACATGGGGAACGGATGGCGTATGCCAACTCGTTCCGAACAACAAGAGTTGGTCGATGGGTGTACGTGGACATGGACAAAGAATTTCAATAATACAGGCGTAGCGGGAAGTATAGGCAAATCTAAGTATAATGATAATTTCATTTTCCTTCCTGCGGCGGGTTCTTATGGCGGAAGAACCGGGAAAGAACGTGAATATGTGGGTAGTCACGGATTCTATTATTCTTCTTCTCTCTCTTCTGAATCTCCTCACGAATGTACCTTCGCAATGCATATATATGATAATAAGGTGAATGTGGAAGATTTGTATGGACGAACGAAAGGCTTCAGTGTACGTGCTGTTGCGGGAATATTGTATACGGTTGATTTTTATGGCTCTGATAGCACTTTGATCGCAAGTGTGCAAGTGGAAAAAGGAAAGGCTGCGACAACTCCTGAGGCTCCAGCTTTGCCTGGTTTTGAGTTCGTAGGTTGGAATGACTCTTCGTTCACTAAGGTTGCGGAAGATATAAGTGTCTATGCCCAGTATAAGAAAACATTAGTGACGGTAAGTGGGAAAGTTGGGGATTATCCGTACGTCGACTTAGGCTTGCCAAGCGGTTTGAAGTGGGCTTCCTACAATGTGGGTGCTGCTGATCTCACGGAGAGTGGCTCCTATTTCTCTTGGGGAGAAACGAGTGCGAAGGATGTGTATGATTGGTCGAACTATAAGTTCGGTTCAATGTCTGCCATCACCAAATATAGCACCATCGACTTCAATGATCACGTCAACGACGGCAAGACTGTGCTGGAGGTTGCGGATGATGCTGCGGCAGTCAATTGGGGCGCCACATGGCGTATGCCGACCAAAGAGGATGTCGAAGAACTGATGGCTGGCTGTGATTGGGAATGGGTGGAAAACTTCACTGGTACTGGAACGTTTAAGACGGGTATGCTCGGAACGTCCAAAACCAATGGTAACGTTATTTTCCTGCCAGATGCACAGAGCCGATATTCTGATATGGAATACTATACGGGTGGTTATTATTGGACCGCGTCGATGTACGGTGACGTCGATCCTACATTCGCTGCTTGTTTGCTGTTCGGCGATTGGTTGTACGGTAGCGATGATTATAGTCTAACCATACAGAATCAGGCCCGTGATTATGGTTGTTGCGTAAGAGCTGTGTCAAAATAGGGATGCGGTTATTGTAAATTATTACGGTTGGAGCCAATCGGTTCCAACCGTTTCTTTTTTGCCTAAAATCCGCAGGCTTTTTTAACCCAGAAGTTTAGTTGTTGTTGAAATTCGCCATTGGAGATGTCTGTGCCATTGGACGATAAAATGCTTAGTCTGAATTTCTCTAAGGCTTTGAGGATGGTGTCGGAGCAGTATGTGCGGAGATGGGGATGGAATCTGTCTCTGACAGGAAACTTGCTTTCTTTGTCGCTAAAATCAATGACAGACCTAGAGAAAAGCTTGACTTTGATTCGCCTAAATTGCGTTTCTTCAAATTTTTTAACTAACATTGCACTTGCTTCTTGAATCTAGGGATGTCCATGGAACAAAAAACAGACCTGTTTTGTGAAACGTATCTAATTTTATTATCTTTGCAAATGTGCCATTTCCAAGAGACTGCGTATGTATCGTGCCTTCAAAATGGAGATGTGCAAAACCAATACAACCAAGATGAAATACCCGATCGGCATACAGACATTTGAGGAGATAATCACAGGCGGCTACATCTATGTGGATAAAACCGAATTGGTTTACAAACTAATCGATTCGGGGAAATACTATTTCATCAGCCGCCCGCGCCGTTTCGGCAAGAGCCTTTTGACGACGACGCTTGAAGCTTACTTTCAAGGGAAGAAAAACCTCTTCAAAGGACTTGCCATAGGACGTTTGGAGAAGGATTGGGTGGAATATCCGGTGTTTCATATTGACTTTTCGGGAGCCGATTACACAAACCCTTCCATGTTGATGGAAAGGTTGAATTATTGTCTAATCCAATGGGAAGAGATCTACGGGAAAAATGGGGCGGAGGTCTCTCCCGGCGACCGCCTTTATGGTGTGATCAGCCGTGCTAAAGAACAGACTGGCAAACAAGCAGTGCTTCTGATTGATGAATATGACAAACCATTGACCGACACGATTGGACTCCAAGAGATTCAAGATGCGAACAGGAATCTGCTCCAAGGAGTTTATGGCATCATGAAAAGAGCCGATAGATTCATCCGTTTCGCCTTCCTTACGGGTGTCACCCGCTACGGCAAACTGGGCATTTTCAGCGCCGCAAACAACCCAAAGGACCTTTCCATGAGCGATGAATATGCAACCATCTGCGGTATCACGGAGAATGAACTGCATTCCTATTTCGATGACGAGGTGCAGCTGTTCGCTGATAAGCATTCTGTCAGCAAATCGGACATGTATGCTATGTTGAAACGGAAGTTTGACGGCTACCATTTCAGCGAGCGGTCGGAGGATGTCTATAATCCGTTCAGTTTGCTCAATGCTTTGTCTGACAAAAAAATATTGAACTATTGGTATGCTACGGGCACACCTACCTATCTGGTTAAGATTCTTGGGAAAAGCAACTTCGACATTCCTTCTTTTGATGATAAATTGTTGGCTACGGGTGAGATGCTCGCCACTTTCGGGAATGGGGAGAGCAACGTCATAGCGGCGCTCTACCAAAGCGGTTACCTCACTATAAAGGGGTACAAAGACGAATGCTATTCGTTAGGATTCCCCAATGAAGAGGTATCAGAAGGTTTCACTCGTGTTTTAATACCCAATTACACAGAATCCGGCACCAGCGACAGAAAAGACCTTGACCTTGTCAAACTACGTCAATTTGTTAGGGCTGATGATGTGGATGCTTTCATGCTCCAAATCCAGCTCATCATGAGTCAGGTGCCTTTTGAAAGCTCCGACCCGAAACTGATAGAGGCTAATTTCCGCAATATGCTCTACCTGATGATCCGCTCCACAGGGCATAAAGTGAGTGTGGAGCATCCCGTATTAGGTGGCAGGATCGACGTCTTCTTCGAGACGGAAAAAAGCGTCTACATCATCGAGTGCAAGCGTGACCAGTCCGCTAAAGATGCGTTGGCACAGATTGACGAGAAGAAATATGCGGAGAAAATCACTTCCGCAGACAAGCAAATCGTGAAGATCGGTGTGAACTTCAGTACGGAGGAGCGGAATCTGACGGAGTGGACGATAGGGTGAGGCATCCTGTGTTCGAAATGCAAACAAAAATTCAGCCGGAACAATATTTAACCAATAGAAATTATGAGTAAGAAAAGTGCATTAATTCTGATTTTGGCAGTCGTACCTTTTTTTTCAAGTTGCTCCAAGATCGAGGGATTGATGAATTTACTGGAATCTGCATCCAATAAAGTAGATGATATTTTGTCTCGTTGGGAAGTGAACAATAGTGGACAATCCAATCCAATTTCTAATACCCCTGATGCTTCAGATAGTTTAGCTTCTTATGTGTCGGAATTTGATACCCGATATAATTGGGAAGGTGTGTATTACGGACAAGGGGATCTTACGGACGAATTGTATGATGATAACCCAACATATTCGTTAACCATTAAGGAAAATAGTATTCTCTTTGAATTCAAATGGGTTGCAGATACAATAACGCCTTCCGTTTCATATCAGTTTTATTCCAAATCTATAAGTCCTGGAAAAATAAAACTATTAGGTCTTAAAGGCACGAAAGACGGAAAGAGCGAAGATATCTTAAATAAAGATTTTGGCGTATTGTCAATTGAAAGAGAAGGAAAAAAGCTAAAATGGAAAAGCGACTTCCGTCTTCTTGAATATAACGATAACTGCAAAAAAGTTCATTTTTTATATGAAGATAAAGAGCATAGTAGATATTTAGATTCTATGGTTGCTGTTATATATAAAATAGAAGAATAATTAATGTGATATAACCTATTTTAATTGATTTGAATAGTTAAGACGAAAGGTCGACAAGTGATAGTGTTAAAATCACCACAAGGTTTCCAAAATAGAGAAAGGCATGTGGTGATTTTATTATGTGTCGACAGATGATCAAACCAAACCTATCATCACTTCTGTTATGCAGTTTTCCTGGTTCTCAAAATCACATCGGATGTATACCTCACGTGTTACGCCAGTAGTCTGTAGAGCGTTGTCTGCTACGTGCTTCATCAGCTTGCAGTAGACAGGACCGATTTCAGCCCACGGTCCTTCGTGAAGAGTCTGGAGGGCTTTGAATTCTTTGGCCTCACCAATCTCGAATCCTTCAGGTTTCATTCCATTACCGTCGCCAATGATAGGGAGCATTATTTCAAGTTTGAAGACGGTGTCTGGTTTGCCGTCCGGACCGGTATATTGCCAGATCTGAGGCTCCATAGTCTGATAGCCGCATCGTTGGGCTTCTGCGTAGAGCTCGGAAGGCTTTGTGCCAGTGTACTTGTCAAGATCTTTGAGGGTAGCGTTGGTTGTGAACTTCAATACCTTCTTTGCTTTTACTGTTGTAATTTTCATTTTTTTGAAATTTTAAAGATGAATACTAGTGTCGATTTCGTTTTCGACATTGCAAAATTAGAGGGGTGGAGTGACAACATTATGTCAGTAGGTTTTGCAGAAAAATGAAGATTTTTAAGAATCTATTTAACGTCAATTCGACAAAATTAAAAAATAGGAGAAAATCGGTAGTTGGAGTGTCATAAATGAGGATTGTTAAGGGCGGAACGCCCTAACTTCCCCTTTTTCCGCGAATCCGCAAGGATGAGCGGTCAAAAATGCAATCATTGTGCTTCTATTAAAATATATGTGCTCGCCTACGGCTCGCATGTTAGGAGGGGTTAGGGCCAATATCTATTAAACATGGGCCCTTAACAATCCTCGACTTTATAACCAAATAATTAAATTAAATTTGAACAGATTCTTATAGCTGACACTGTTTTCTGTTTTTATCATTATTCCTATTGCGGGCAGGTTTGAAACCTGCCCTTACGATCATAGGAATGATTGGCTATTTGGAAACGTTTATTTCTAGGGATTTTCCACAAAAAAACAGAAAATAATTCAAAAAATAACAATAAATGTTGTGTGCGATATAATTTTTTATTAGTTTTGCATGTAGTTCAGTAAGGGATTGATTTTTCGCCTTTGCAGAACAAATAAAAATAAGTCGCAAACGATTAAAATTTTATAGCTATGGGAATTTACGACATTAAAGTTACAAAGCGTGAAAACTTTCAGGACAAAGAGGTTTCGCTTAGTGAGTATCAGGGCAAGGTTATGCTGATAGTCAACACAGCAACAGGCTGTGGTTTAACTCCCCAGTATGAGGCATTGGAGAAGCTTTACCGCAAGTATGAGGCGGTTGGCTTTACAATCCTTGATTTCCCATGTAACCAGTTTATGGAGCAGGCTAAGGGAAACGATGAGGAGATTTCGTCTTTCTGCACATTGAAGTATGACACTACTTTCCCTCGTTTCAAAAAGATAGATGTGAATGGAGAAAATGAATCTCCTCTCTACACATTCTTGAAAAATGCCATTGCGGAGCGAGACAATAAGGGCTTCAGTGTGAAGAATGTGCTTCTTTCGCTTACTTCAAAAATCAATGGCAAGAGTGGTAAGAAGAGTGATATAGAGTGGAATTTTGAAAAATTTCTTGTGGATAAGAATGGCAATGTAGTGAAGCGTTTTGCTCCTACGGTGACGCCTGATCAGATTGAGTCGGAAATTGAGAAGCTGTTGAGTGCTTGATAATTAACGTGAGATGAATTGTAATCTACAAATCATTTTCGCTTTTTGATTGAAACCTCACCTCTTTTTCTCATAAAAAGGCGTAGCCTTTCTCTGTAAACCTTGTGCCTCTGTGGTTTTATTAAATTCAGTGTGCTCGCCTTACGGCTCGCACGTGGGGAGGGGTTAGGGCGTTCCGCCCTTAACAATCCTCATTTATGACACTTCAACTATCATTTTTCTCCTATTTTTTAATTTTGAATTGACGTTAATTAGCAATATTGAAATCTTGGATGATTTGGTAGATTAAACGAACTGAAAAAAGCCAACTGGGTGGATATCCAGTTGGCTTTTTATTTCTAGGCATGAGTTTTTTTACTCTATGCTCTCCTCAATACTTTTCAATACGTAGTCAAGGATCTCTTGTGAGTGGCAGGCAGATATGAAGTTTCCCTCAAATTGTGACGGGCTTACATATATGCCTCTGCTGAGCATATTTCTGAAATATTTTGCGAATCGTTCCTGGTCGCTTTTCTTTGTGTCCTGAAAATTGCGGACAGGTTTGTCGTTGAAGAACATTGTAAACATAGAGCCGCAATGGTTGAGCTGGATGCCTTTTCCCTCAACAATCTTTTCCAACTTTTCAATGAACTTGTTGCTTCTTTCCTCAAGCTCTTCATAGAATCCAGGCTGTGACAACTGATTCAATGTCTCTATTCCGGCAGCCATAGCCACAGGGTTGCCGCTTAGTGTGCCAGCCTGGTATACTGGTCCGTCTGGGGCAAGACAGCGCATGATCTCCTCTCTTCCGCCGAATGCGGCTGCCGGGAATCCTCCGCCAGCTATCTTTCCGACTGTTGTCATATCTGGTTTGATGCCGAATCTTTGTTGAGCACCTCCTCTTGAAAGACGGAAGCCTGTTATCACCTCGTCGAAGATCAATACCGCTCCATGCTTGGATGTCACTTCTCTGGTTGTTTTCAAAAACTCTTCGGTTGGGACTACCACACCCATGTTGCAAGCGACGGGTTCAAGGATGAGGGCCGCCACTTTGTCACCGTTCTCCGCGAAATATTTCTTTAGAGCCTCAATGTCGTTATATGGCAAGACGACGGTGTGTTTCACGAAATCGTTAGGCACTCCTGCCGACGATGCGTTGGAGATATTGGCGACACCAGATCCAGCCGCCACAAGCAGGTGGTCGGCATGACCGTGATAATTGCCTTCGAATTTCACCAATATGTCTCGACCTGTGTATCCGCGTGCCACACGTATAGCCGACATAGTGGCTTCCGTACCGCTGTTCACGAATCTTAGACGTTCCATGGAAGGGATTGCCTCTCTAACCTTTTGGGCTAGGATGGTTTCGCTGACAGTAGGGATACCGTAACTGCTTCCGCGCAAAACGGCGTCGCAGGCAGCTTTGCTGACTTTCTCTTGGTTGTGTCCTAAGATAAAGACTCCCCACGACATGCAAAAGTCGATGAATTTGTTGTCGTCGATATCGGTGATGTATGCACCTTTGGCCTCCTTAACGAAAAGAGGAGTTGTCCCTACGCTGCGTAATGCGCGTACCGGACTGTTGACACCTCCTGGTATTACTTGTAGAGCCTCGGCAAATGCCGCTGCTGACTTTTCTCTGTTGTTTATGCCCATCTCTGCATGTATTCTTTAGCGTAGTAAGTAATGATGTATTTTGCTCCGGCTCTCTTGATGGCGATGAGACTTTCGAAAACGATGCGTTTCTCATCAAGGAATCCCATTTTTGCGGCTGCTTTAGCCATTGAGTATTCTCCACTCACTTGGTATGCCACCATTGGAATGTTAGGGAATTTCTCCACACCACGGGCTATTATGTCAAGGTATGGCATGGCTGGTTTCACCATTGTCCAGTCTGCTCCTTCCGCAACGTCGGCCTCTATCTCTCCGATTCCCTGATCGTGAGTTCTGAAATCCATCTGGTATGTTCTTCTGTCTCCAAAAGATGGGGCTGAATCAGCAGCGTCTCTGAAAGGTCCGTAATAAGCGGAGGCATATTTTGCGGAGTAAGCCATGATTTTGCATTTGTCACGAAGTCCGGCCTCTTTCAATCGCTTGTCGAGAGCTTCGATCTGACCGTCCATCATTGCCGACGGTGCTACGAAATCTGCTCCTGCCTTGGCATGGACGTATGCCATCTCTGCAAGCAATGGTAGAGTTGCGTCATTGTCGACGTCGTTGTCCTTCAACAATCCGCAATGTCCGTGACTTGTGTATTCGCAAAGGCAGACATCTGTGAAGACCAAAACTTCAGGAACGGCTTTTTTGATTGCTTTGACGGCTCTGCAAACAAGAGCATCCTCAGTATATGCCAAGGATCCTCGCTCATCTTTCAGTTTGTCGTCGATTACTCCGAACAATAATATTTTGTTTATACCTAATTTGTAAACTTCCTTAACATCATCCACCAAAGTGTCGATGGAAAATCTATAAATGCCAGGCATACTTGAGATTTCGCTTTTTATGCCAGTACCTTCCACAACGAAGTATGGAAATATGAAATCCTCAGCTTTCACATTTACGTCAGCATATCGGTCGCGAGTGGCCTGATCTTTTCTGAATTCTCTATATCTGATCATTTTATATGTTTTTATTTAGTATTTCCATTAAATGTTTTTCTGTGACAACGCCTCTGGTTTTCAGCTCTTTGTCGGTTGGCAGATATCCGTACAATTTCACAAAATTATCAATTGTGCTTGGCGACGTGAATATGATGCGGTCGATTTCCGACAGGTCTACTTTCTTTGGGTTGCTTGGCATTATATTTTCGTATGCAGTGACTGTTGTCACTTGGAAGCCCAGTTCTCTGAGTCCGTCTGGAATCAGGTTGAGAGCCAGATTAGATCGTGGAATAAGCACTTGCCCCCTTTCTCTATTTGAAAACCAATCGATCACTCCATACGAGTTGTCTTCTTCCACCTGTTCGATATCTTGAAAACCAGCTTCAACGAGGGCCAGAGTTGTGGTGGCACCTATCGACACAACTTTTTTGTTTGGCATGATGTGTTGAGGATCTCTGCCGTCGAGAGTCAAACTCCAATATTTTACAGAATATCTGCTTGTGAAGAGCAGGTATCCGACATTTTCGCTTTTATCGTCATACCATTGAAACAGCGCTTTACGAAGTTGTGAGTCGTCTTTTACTGGCACTATTTCAATTAATGGTGTGTGGATATACTCTTTGTTGTTGCAGACGAGACCTGTAAATAATGTGCTCATACCAAACTGTCTTTTTGGAAAATGGCTTTCAGGTCGGCTCTCCCTTTCTTCGCTGTGATGGCAAGCCGGCCCTGCATAGGATGAGTGGCAAACGGTAGAATCTCAGCTATCTCGTTTTCCATCCCAAGACGTTTGAGCGCGCATGTCGCCACTATGGCAGCATCTATATCCCCACGTCGCACCTGGGCTACACGATCCTCTATACAACCACGAATGTCTACAATCTGGATGTCTGGGCGAAGGGCTAACAGCTCCTTGCGTCTTAATGGAGAGCTTGTGCCTATTTTGCTGCCTGGTTTCAGTTCCGACAATTTGAGATTATTGAAACTTACGAGTGAGTCTGTCTTGTCGAATGCTTCATAAAGGGCTATCACTTCCAGGTCTGGATGCAGCTTTTCAGGAAGATCTTTAGCTGAATGGATGGCGATATCCGCGTCGCCGTTCAACAGAGCTGTGTCAAGTTCCCTTGTGAACATGTCGTCGGGAGCCTCACCGTTCAACAGGGAAATCTTCAGGTTTTTGTCGCCATACGATTCGGAATAGATCACAGTGTGGGGCACGTCTGGAAAACGGTTGAAAACCTCAGTGACCTGCAGTCTGGACAGCTTGCTGCTTCTGGCAATCACACGTACAGGTTTGGACCTGCTATCGCGTCTGTCGAGAATCTCCTTAAGTTTTTCAATCTCTTCCTCTATCATTTTTTCTGCTTTTTCCACTTCGTCTTCTCTGATGGAAAGGTTGGCTTTCACCAGTTCCTCCACATCGTGAAGATTATAAAGCGTTATGCCATCCACAGAGCCTACATTAGGATCGATGTCGCGAGGGAAGGCAAGATCTATACACAGCATTTTGTGTCTGGTAGTTATATCTTCCTTGCAGATCACATGGTCGGGGGAAGATGTGGCGCTTATAACGACGTCGCTATTGCCCAGCACGTCAGGAAGTTGATCGAATCCGTGGCATTCTATTGAATATTTTTCGGCAATTTCCTCGGCATTGGCGACTGTTCGGTTGATGAGCATCACATTCTCTGCACCTTTGTTTTTGAGAAACTTTATGATGTCTTCGTTAAGTTTGTTGACGCCGATTATTGCGATCTTTGCTGTCTTGACGTCAATATGTTCTTTCTTTATGATCTCGATGGCCGCAAGACTGTGGCTGACAGCTCCATATGAAATTTGGGTGTCAACGCGCACTTGTTTGCCGATCTCCAAAGCGCATTCAAACAGTTTGTGGATTCCGCTCGGCAGTTTCTGACCGCTTTGTCTGGCGGTCATATATGCGTCTTTGACTTGTCCTTGAACAGCCTTTTCACCCATGATGGCTGATTCCAGTCCACAAACAACTCTGAAAAGATGGCGTGCCACATCGTCGGGCACTTTGCCATCACCATAGTAAAGCTCTATACGGTTGCAAGTTTGCAAAAGGACCGATGGACCTACCGATAAAGTTTCCAATTTCTGAAGAAATTCCTCTCGGTCGGTGAGCGATGCGTTTTGGTGGTTGATGGATATATATTGTATCATTATATTTTAAATCCAGTTAGTTGCTTTGATCCAGTCAGTTAGATACTTGATGTTTTGGAAAGGGGTGTTTGGCATGACTCCGTGTCCTAAATTCAGTATCCAGCCTGGATTGTCGGCGAAAAATGGCTTGTAGTTCTTTTCCATACAGCTGATAATCTCTTCCTTAGGTGCAAACAGCAGCATAGGGTCTATGTTGCCTTGCAACCCTACTTGAGGATGAACCAACTGTCGGGCCTGGGAGAGTGATGTCTGCCAGTCTATGCTTACGAAATCGCAAAGGTCCGGCGTCACAAGATTTAATCCTGCTCCTAGTCCTTTTGGGAAAAATATGAATGGGATGCCTTTCGATCTGACAGCGTCAGCAATGCGTCTTACAGCAGGAATGAACATATCTTTGTAGATGTCCAACGGCATCAGTCCTGCGTGAGTGTCAAACAATTGGAATGCGTCGACACCACGGCTGATCTGCTGATTCGCGTATTCAATACTGAATTCTGTGACTGCGTCTATCAGCAATTCCGTCTCCTTCTTATTTTGATAGATGAATTTGCGAGCTTCCGGAAACTCGTGTTTGAGGCTGGTGCCCTGAAGCATGTAGAAAAGAGTTGTGAGTGGAGCTCCACAAAAACCTAACAGAGGGGTATCGCTTTGCTGCTTCACTAATTCTATCGCTTTGTACACAAATGACAGTTTATCACTGTTTGGCGATAAAGATTTGTGTGGATTTGGGGCATCAATAAGCGGATTGTGGAAAACAGGACCCTTGTCGGTCCACTCTATTTCCATTCCCATAGCGGTAGGGATGGTAAGTATGTCGCTGAAGATAATCGCTGCGTCGACGCCGAGATCCTCCACTGGAAGCAGAGTCACTTTAGCCGCTAACTCAGGCGTTGTCATCAGTTCTCGGAAACTATATTGTTTTCTAAGTTCATTGTAGCTTGGCAGAATACGTCCTGCTTGCCTCATATACCAAACTGGTGGCCTACTATGATCCTTGTTCTGCAATGTTCTTATAAACATGTTGTCCATGAAACGTCTAATTATATTCTACAAAGGTCATCATATTTATTGAAATATGCAAAAATAATTGTGCAAACAAGAAATTCTATAGCTTGAGTTTCAGTGGAAATTACAGAGACATCTGTTATTTTAACGTAAATTCGGAATTAAAAAATAGGAGAAAAAAGATAGTTGGAGTGTCATAAATGAGGATTGTTAAGGGCCCGGCCCTAACCCCTCTCAAAATGCGAGCCGTAAGGCGAGCACATACATGCACAATGAATACACTTCTACCGCTCGCCCTTTGGGCTCGCGAAAAAGAATGGGTTAGGGCGTTCCGCCCTTAACAATCCTCATTTAGTAGTGAAAAATTCTTTGGATTGGCTACAATAATAGTTGAGATTGTACTTTCCCTTTCTACAGCTTGAGTTTCAATGAGAATTCAAGAGAATGGTCGCTGTGCTTATACGTCACGTCTTCTCTTATTGGAGGCAAAACACTGCGATAGTCAAACTCATAGATGACACTTAAATACAAGGCTGACACTATCTTACATTCTATTTCTGCCTCATTCCTTATCAAATAATCATTGAACTCGCCCACTTTCGGCTGATAGAAAATTTTCTCTATCAGATGGACCGACTCACCAATCTTTTGCTTCATTTTGGGCCTCAGGGAGAGACGGAATGCCTGGTCATCCAAGGTTTTCTTATCGTCTGTGTAGTCGACGACATCGTAAAGCCCAGCCAGACTGATGGAGTAGTCGCAGACTTTGGGTTTGTTATAAATACGGTATTTGACTCCCGCCACTGAATACAATCTGAAGTTGTAGCCTTTGTAAGTGTTGTGGACGTACTCACATGCAAGCAGTGGCGACCATTTCCTGTATTGTATAAAATCTACTTTAAGTGCAGCTTCAATGCCGTTGTTTTTTATTTTATGGTCGCTTTGGGAAAAGGTGTATTTTCCTGCCAATGCGAATGAAATAGTGCTGTCGTCTGTAGCGATCCCTCCCGTCGCCTTGATATCTGATTTATCGATGTTTCCTGAACTCAATGATCCTCCAGCAGAGAGAAATCCAGACAATTTTTTCTCTTTCGCTTCTTCCTTTTTTTCTGTCTCTTCTGCATTCGACGTGAATGTGCAGAACATTATCATTGTCAATAATACAATGATTAGATGAGGTTTACGTAACATAAAATTTGATTCTTTGCGCAAAGATAGCGAAAAATTACCAATTGAGCCTAAGGAGGATTATGGGTTTGCAAATTTGCCACGTCGCCTGAGTCCGTCCGGATTTTAATAAATGAAGCCGAATTTTTCAGCAAATTTACAATTTTGCACGATAGAGTATGCAAAAATCTTCAAAAATTGCACGATAGAGTATGCAATTTTGCCATAAAACTGCATGATGCACTATGCAAATTTTATGTGATAAGTATCCGAATCAGGCACTTTAAAAAGAAAAGTGTATTTTTTAAGGGGTTGATTTTACGGAAAAGTGTATTTTTTGAGTGCTAATTTTTACGGAAAAGTGTATTTTGTATTCTTAAAAGTAAGATTTACAATAAGATATGAATTTATCTAATGAAGAACCGATAGGAGAGTGGTGACATATGGTTATGAATCCAAATTTTTCCTACATTTGTAAAAATATTATTTAAATCAACGACATGAAAATAAGACATATCATAGTTGCGACGTTGCTTGCTTTATCTGTAGCATCCTGCTCCACAAAACAGACTCCGATCGACCGTTTGACTCAGCTGAGCGAGCAGCTCGACAAGAGCGACGCTAAATACTCTGAAGAGGAGTGGGTGGCATTGGGTTCTGAACTTGAGGAAATAGAGGAAGAGGTTCAGAAGAATAAGAGCCAGTATACTGAGGATGAACTTCAGGAGATCAACCGTCTTAAAGGCAAATGTCTTGGCAAATTGGCTAAGAAGGCAGCAAACGATTTCGCTGATGAACTTGGCAATTTCCTTAAGGGTTCTGCAGGAATGTTGGACGGGTTCATGGATGAGATTAACAAGGGGAAAGAGGAATAGTTGGAGGTTGAGAGGTTGGAGGTTAACAGGTTAGAGAATAGTGGTTGAAGGGTAAAGATAAGAGGTTAGAGAAGACGTTGGGATTTATGAAGCAACTGAAATTGGACATATTAATACCCAAGGAGAGATACAAAATCATCAACTCTACAGTCACTGATCTGGGGACAAATAAAGTATGTCCGAGTGTTATGATTGTAAACAGATCGCTTCTGAATTTCAGACAAAAAGAGGCGTTTGCGTGGGGTTGTCAAATAACGATCTGTTTGACGGAGCTTTTAGAGAATGGTTTGCCAACTAAGGAGTCGGAAGCAAAGGTGAATAATCTTCAATGTTTGATCGATGGAAAGATTAAGGAATCTGTCGAATCTCCTAACGCTCTGTTTGTTGTAAAAGAGATACAGAACGGAATTTGTAAACTCCATTATCAGGTTAGAGATGCCAAGTCTACCAAGAGAATCCTGAAAAAACTGATTAATCAGAATCTGTTTGATTTGGAGTGGGATTATGAGATATGTTACGACGAGGAGTGGGCTGACACTGAATGGGTTTGGGATTATTTTAAGTTGCCTTGGCACACTGTGGTGAAGTATCGTCCCGAGTTTTACAATGAGCATGGCCATTACACAAAAGATGAGTGGACAAGCATCTGTGATGTGGATAAGGAGTATGATGGATACAAGTTCACACTCAAAGAATATATTGAAGTGGAGAACAATTACGTCAATTTTATTACGGATATTATGGAATATTCTGAGATGGAGTTTGTAACGATCCGTCGTTTTAATCTCTACGATAGTATCTCTAACCAAATAGCTAAGGATAAACGGTACAGAGAGATAAACGAGCCTCTTAAAGAATTAGATAAATTTCTCAGAAAAGGAGCCAGGATACACAGATCGAAAATAGGCAATTATATCAGAGCCTGTTTGCGGGAATTGGCAGATATTTCATTTGAAAACAAGGGCAAAGGTTTTGAACTTGATTTCGGTTACGATTATTATATGCATATTCGTAGCTCATTGCCAGTTGAGCAATTGAGACAAATTGCCAGACAAAATGATTTGTTCTTGGATCCAAGATAATAAAATAGGCAACCCATTCGGATTGCCTATTTTAGTAATTTTCTATCATCAACGCATTCCAATATTTTCATTTGATGAATTGCTATTTTGTTCAGTTCAATTAGTCTTTCGCTTTGAGTCATGCCTTTTTCGATAAATACCGCATTGAGATTTTCCATGTTAGAAAGACAAATCAACTGATTGATGTTTGCATAATCTCTAATATTTCCTTTCAACGTTGGATTTTGATCTCTCCACATTTTTGCTGTCATTCCAAACATTGCAACATTTAAAACATCTGCTTCATCAGCATAAATAACGTTTGCCTGAGCAGAAGTGACATCATCAGGAATGAGGTTGTTTTTGATTGCGTCAGTGTGAATTCTATAATTGATCTTAGACAATTCTCTTTTTGCTGACCAACCTAGCTGTTTTTGCTCTTCTTCTTTGAGACGTTGGAATTCCCGTATTAGATAAACTTTAAATTCAGGACTGATCCACATTGCAAATTCCATGGCCAAATCTTTATGAGCATATGTTCCTCCATATCTGCCAGCTTTTGAAACCAATCCTATTGCATTTGTGGATTCTATCCATTCTTTTGCACTTATTCTAAAATTGTTTAATCCTGCCATTGATTTAATTCTGTCGAATTCGACAGAATTAAAATTTGGATTATACACTTTTTCCCAAATGCCTAAAAATTCTATGGTGTTTCGATTTCTTAACCAATTGTGGAAAAAGAATTCTCCATCATTAGCTTTCATCATATCAGTTAATGACAAATAATCTTCATCATTAATTCTTACTACTGTTATTTCTGAATCATCTACTGTTATCTTAGCCATTTTCCTTATTATCATTAACGTGAGTTCGATGAATTGTAATCTGTGAATCATTTTCCATTTTCTGATCGAAATCCAACCTCCTTTTCTCATAAAAAGACGAAGTCTTTCTCTATGAACTTTTTCTCTCTGTGGTTTTATTAAATTTTATGTGCTCGCCTACGGCTCGCACTAAGGAAGGGGTTAGGGCGTTCCGCCCTTAACAATCCTCATTTATGACACTCCCACTATCTTTTTGATTTCGTCGAATTCACGTTATCATTATAAATAGGCAACCCATTCGGATTGCCTATTTTTAATTTTTATTTAGCATTTAGCATTTCTAATTTATCATTCTCCAAGTTCTCCCTCGTCGTATTTCTGATATAGGAAATCGTTGTAAGGGTAACGTTGGATATGAATCTCTTTAACCTTATCGTAGAGTAGCTTCTTGAAGTCTTCAAGATTCGACTTGTCTTTTGCTGAGATGAATATGCAGTTGCTGTTGTTCATCTTTGCCATCCACATTTTTTTCAAATCTTCAAGTGAATAGTTCTCTCGTTTGATTGGAGTAAGGTCGTCTTCCGCCTTCTCTATGTATGTGAACGCGTCAATCTTGTTGAACACAAGAATGGTCGGTTTCTCCTCTTTGTTGATCTCCGACAATGTTTTCTCCACCACTGCGATCTGGTCTTCGAATGTCGGGTTGGAAACATCCACCACATGCACAAGCAGGTCTGCCTCTCTCACTTCGTCGAGTGTACTTTTGAAGCTTTCCACAAGATCTGTCGGTAGTTTACGGATGAATCCTACTGTGTCAGAAAGCAGGAACGGAAGGTTTTCCACCGTCACTTTTCTCACTGTTGTGTCGAGAGTGGCGAAGAGCTTGTTCTCTGCGAAGACGTCGCTCTTGGAAAGCATGTTCATGATTGTGGATTTGCCGACGTTGGTGTAGCCCACAAGCGCCACACGCACCATCTTGCCACGGTTCTTGCGCTGTGTGCTCTTCTGCTTGTCGATCTCCTTCAGTTCTTCCTTCAACAGCGATATTCTGTTGAGGATGATACGACGGTCGGTCTCAATCTGCGTCTCTCCTGTACCACGCATACCGATACCTCCCTTCTGACGGTCCAAGTGTGTCCACATTCGGGTCAGACGTGGCAACAGGTATCTGCATTGTGCCAGCTCCACTTGAGTCTTGGCATGCGCTGTCTGAGCGCGCATTGCGAAGATGTCGAGGATAAGTGTCGTACGGTCGAGGATCTTGACTTTCAGCTCTTTCTCGATGTTGCGCAACTGTTTGGGCGATAACTCGTCGTCGAAAATCACAAGGCTGATGGAATTCTCCTTGTCTTCCTCATGATCGATGATATAGTTTCTTATCTCCTCAATCTTACCCGGTCCAACATAGAAGTTGGAGTTTGGCTGGACCAGTTTTTGGATGAAGAAACGCTGCGGATATGCTCCCGCCGTCTCCGCAAGGAAAGCCAACTCGTCAAGATATTCCTTTGCCTTCTGCTCCGACACTGTCTGTGTGGCGACTCCGACAAGGATTGCTCTTTCGTCGAATATTTCAGTTTTTACTTCCTGCATTTCAATTACTCGTTTTCTTTTTCTTTGATAGCGGCACGTACAGCAGCGTCGATCTCCTCCATCAAATCTGGATTTGCTTTAAGGAATTCCTTGGCTGCGTCGCGTCCCTGAGCGATTTTCTCATCGTTGTAGCTGTACCATGAACCGCTCTTCTTGATTATTCCATATTCCACACCGTAGTCGATAAGCTCTCCTGTGTATGAGATTCCCTCACCAAACATGATGTCGAAAGAAGCGCTGCGGAAAGGAGGCGCCACCTTGTTCTTCACGATCTTCACCTTCGTGCTGTTTCCGATCACCTGGTCGCCATCCTTGATAGCTGATGTGCGGCGGATGTCGATTCTGACAGAGGCGTAGAATTTAAGTGCGTTACCACCTGTTGTTGTCTCTGGGTTGCCAAACATCACGCCGATCTTGTCGCGAAGCTGGTTGATGAAGATACATGTTGTATTTGTCTTGTCGATAGTGGCAGTAAGTTTTCTCATTGCCTGGCTCATCAGACGGGCCTGCAAGCCCATCTTTGAATCTCCCATCTCACCTTCGATTTCGGCTTTTGGAGTAAGTGCCGCAACAGAGTCGACAACCACCAAATCCACTGCAGATGAACGGATCAGCTGGTCGGCGATCTCAAGCGCCTGCTCACCGTTGTCCGGCTGCGACATCACAAGGTTGTTGGTGTCGACGCCGAGTTTCTCTGCATAGAATCTGTCGAACGCGTGCTCAGCGTCGATGATAGCGGCAAGTCCACCTGCCTTCTGGGCTTGAGCGATTGCGTGGATGGCAAGAGTTGTCTTACCAGACGATTCTGGTCCGAAGATCTCGATTATTCTTCCACGTGGGTATCCGCCTACGCCAAGGGCAAGGTCAAGGCCTATCGAACCAGATGGGATCACTGGCACGTTTGTAGCCACATGGTCGCCCATACGCATGATCGAACCCTTTCCGTGGTCTTTCTCTATTTTCTCCATTGCAAGCTGCAATGCTTTTAGCTTCTCTGCTGATGGAGCCACCGCTCCGTTGGTCTTTTCGTTTCCTTCCATTTTTTTACTGTTTAAAAAAACTAATTCTAAGTATTTGCTTTGTCTGTTCGTCTATCCTGAAACGGTTGTCTGTTCGTTGGCCCACCACCCAAATGATGTCGCCACATTTGCCGTCTGTCAGGATCCATGTATTTTCTTTTTCAAATAAACTAAGTTTCTGATCCACAAAGAAATCGCTGAGTTTTTTTCTGCCTTTCATTCCAAACGGACAGAAAGAGTCGGCTTGTTTCCATTTCCTCAGTGTCAGAGGGAATGTCAGTTTTTTATAGTCGACGCAGCATACGTTTTTGTCTTTGACGATTGTGAAACTGTTGCTGTCGAATATCTCGGCCATGAATTTGAGGTTGAGATTGAAGAATGCTGCGACGTTGCGTATCTCATATTCTTCTTGCTCGTCCGCATACATTTCGTTGTCGTCTTTTCGCAGCTGTATGAAGAGTTTGTCTCTGTCTCTGAGTGCGCGAATTCCGGATGCGGAATAGAACTGTTTTCCTGAAGAGTTTTCCTCAAATATGCATGTGAAGATGTTGTACACTGTGGATGCGGAAAAACCGTATGGCTTCAACACCTCGTACAACACATATATCGGTTCGGGCGCCGTGCGTATCTTTTCAATGTCGAGCACATCCATGCTCTCCCTGTGCTCTACGATCTCATCACGAAGGATCTCCACGTAGTGCATCACGAAGTTTTGCGCGCGTGTGAGGTTTTCGATGCTTTGGATTGTCGACGTGCGGAAACTTGGATTGATGGTTTCCAATGCGGGGATGATGATGTTGCGCACCTTGTTCCTCACATAGACCACTTCGCTGTTGGTGCTGTCTTCGACGTAGTCAAGACCATTGTCGTATATGTAGTCGTTGATGTCGTTGCGTGTGATGCGGAGAAACGGACGTACGATATTGCCGTTTTTGGCTTTTATACCTGTCAGACCATGCAGGCCTGTGCCTCGGGTGATATTGATCAGGAATGTCTCCACCACGTCGTCGGCATGGTGTGCCACCGCTATATATTTGCATCCCGTCAACTTGAGCAGGGATTCAAACCATTCATAACGCAGTTCACGTGCTGCCATTTCAATCGACAGCTTGTTCTGGCGGGCATACAGCTCTGTATCGAAATCTATAGTGTAGAATGGCACATCCATATCCTGGACGTGCTTTGTCACAAATTCGCTGTCTCTGTTGGATTCATCTCCGCGGAGATGGAAATTGCAGTGTGCGACGACGATGTCATAACCCAAACGATAAAGCACATGCAGAAGAGCAATGGAGTCACGTCCACCGCTCACACCGATAAGGATTTTGTCCTTTCTTGTGAAAAGAGCCTCTTTTTCGATAAATTGCTTTACCTTCGTTTCCATAGCGGAAATCTTAAGTTGTAGATAGTTTAGTTGTCTGCGTTTCTAACCAGGCTGACGGCACCTTTCAATTTATAGTCAGTGCCATCCACTCCTTTGGCTTTCACCACATAGTAGTAGGCACCGATTGGAGCGTCATTGCCTTTGTATGTGCCGTCCCATCCCACTGTGATGTCTTTTGAATTGTACATCTCTTTGCCCATGGTGTTGTAGATCCAGATCTCATACTCATTGATGGATGTATAAGTCGGGCGTAACTCGTCGTTGTAGCTGTCGCCGTTAGGTGTGAACACTGTTGGCATCAGCAGGTATGATGTCTTTACTTTGAATCCTGTGACAATTGTGTCCTTGCATACGCCGTTGTCGCATGTAAGTGTTATGAAATGCGTTCCATAGTTTTGGATAGGCACCTGATTAACAGTCATGTCGTTGTAGAACTTGTTGTATCTGTTGCGGAATGTGCCGGTAGAGTCGTTGAAGAAACTCCATTCGTATGATGCGTCGACAGTGTCAGCAGGCGTGTTGTCGACGGAATTACGCTCCAAATTGATGGTCAGAGGCCCCGAATACATGTAGTTGCCGACGTTTGTTTTGGCATCTTCCAAAGTACCGAACACCAAATTGTCCTCACCACGTTTCTCAGTGTTGTGCGGTATGGCTTCACCGTCGACAGTGAGCTGAGCTGTGGAGAACGGCAGCAGTGAGCGGAATGTGTCTGAGACGTATTCATACTGGGAGAATTTGTCTTTCAGCTTGAAGACGGTATGTCTTTTTGGCTTTGGAATAAACAAGGTTGAATCGTTGTTGACTCCGTTTACGACAACCTCCATTGGCTTGTCGTTGATGTTTATGCCATCTGCCTCGTAGTCTTCGTAAGTAAGGATGATATTGTCCTGGATATCGACAGTCTCACCTCTTGAGTTGACGTAAGAGTTGGCATACACAAGATTCGAAAACTTCACTTTCAAATCTGGACCACAAACGAGGTTGCTTATAGTATCGTAATCACAAACTTTCACTGTCGGCGCCACCGCGGTCTTCTTCACGTAGCACAAATATGCCTTGCCTGAATTTTCTTTCTCACCGTCGCCATCCGACTTATATAAGAGAGTGTAACACTTGCCTGTGCCTATTGTGACAGTTGCTCCTGTCACCTTGGCAGTGTCTTTTCCTGAAACAAGCATGGCGTTGTTTATTCCTGATTCTGTTTGGTCGGGGGCGATATTTATGGTTGCGCTGTCCGCATCACCCACAAAAACCAATTCACCAGACGATCCCTCCTTATAAAATGTGGTGGAGTTATCGACTGGATTGAAAGAGACTGCTGAGGCTGCAAGTGTAGCCATGGCAGCAAAAATATTAGCGACGAAACGTCTTTTCTTCATTAGCGTAATCTGTTGAGGCTTCTAATCTTGGCTTCGTCCACTCCAATTGCCTTGACGGCGAGCATATCCAAAATAATGGAAACAATCGGCATGAAGGTCGCCCAAGTAATGGAAATTCCATATCCATCAAAATTATCTGTTGCCACATAAGCAGCGACGGCTGCGCTGTTTAAAAGTATAAGTATGATGGCCAAAGATATCACTCTCATCTGACGCACTCTGTTCTTATATAAGAAGATAGAGCCGAATGTGAGAAGCATGATGATAATATGAATAGTCATTGTGACAGGGAAATCCATCACTGAATAACTGCAAACGTCAATAGTCTCCGCATTAAAAAACTTGATACAATCGTTACACGCTACCAAAAGCAAAAAAATGACGCTGATAAATAGATAAACTGTCTGTATTCTCTGAATCATTTTTATAAAGTTTAAACCTAAAAGCAAAAGTAAGAAAAAAATGGAAACAAAAGCAAAATGTGATGAAATTTTACACATTTGTAATGTGTTTGTGCAATTTTTATTGCATAAATGTGCATTTTTATTGTATATTTATCCATTATCGACGTTTGAGAGCATGAGAAAATGTCATTTCTTTACTTTTGTGGGTTTTTATATGCAATAGATTAATCTTTCAACCATTTCACAGATTTGCAATTTTTGAAAGCATCCCTTCCAACTTCCACTTTCTTCTTTGAATTATCAATAACAATATCAAGATTGCTACACCCATAAAAAGCTCTTTCTCCGATACTTGTCACTCCTTCTGGAATCTTTATGCTGGTCAAACTGCTACATTCCTTAAAAGCAGATGCTCCGATGTTTGTCACACCCTCAGGAATGTTTATGCTTGTCAAACTTTCACAATAATAAAAAGCACCTCCTCCGATGCTGGTCACACTCTTAGGAATCTTAATGCTCGTCAAACTGCTGCACCTCCAAAATGCAGATCCTCCGATACTTGTCACTCCCTCAGGAATCATAATGCTGTTCAAACTGCTGCATCCCTTAAAAGCGGAATATCCGATGCTTGTCACTCCATCAGGAATATAGATGCTGTTCAAACTGCTACATTCCTTAAAAGCAGAACTTCCGATGCTTGTCACTCCATCGGGAATCACAACATCTGTGCATTTTTCCACATTACCAATCCAGCCATAGCATTTAGTGCCTTTATCATAGACCAGTAACTTTGGCTCCAAACTATTGCATCCATAAAAAGCAGATTCTTCGATGCTTGTCACCCCCTCAGGAATGTTAATGCTGTTCAAACTGCTACATTCCTTAAAAGTGGAATATCCGATGCTTGTCACTCCATCAGGAATCTTAATGCTGGTTAAACTTTTGCACCCATCAAAAGCAGATGCTCCGATGTTTGTCACACCTTCAGGAATGTTTATGTTGTTCAAATTGCTGCATCCCTCAAAAGCAAGAATTCCGATGCTTGTCACCGTATACACTTTTCCTTCTATTCGCACTTTTTCTGGTATAGTGATTGAATCATGATTACGATATGAAGAATCTTTTGTCACCTCCACTGTGGAATCCGATACAAATTCAAATCGCAGAAATGTTTCCGACTGGTCCACGATCTTCCAGCCCTCTCCGTTTTTTCCCTTCACGACCATATCTGCAGCCGACACAAACAGGCACAGAGCAAATGCCATAACCGACGCAAGTAGTTTTTTCGCCATATCTCTTTCAAATTATATTTCAAAATTATTTGTCGTTGTGACAACGTCGCAAAGTTAGATATATTTTATAAGTGACAAAAATATCAATGCCAAATATGATGAATGATTATTCATTCCGTAGTTTGAATTTATAATTTCGCATTTTGAATTTCGCATTTTGAATTTAAATGCTCTGTCCTATTGCTTGCAGATTTGAAACCTGCCCCTACGATCATGGAAATGTAGCCCAGAATGGGCGTCACAATTTAGGCAGGGGTTTCAACCCCTGTTTTGTGGACGACGCACGCGATGAGAACCCAGAAGGGGTGAAACAAAATGGAGACGTAATAATGGAGGTGTCGCCTCATCGAGGCTTTTAATCACCCCCAAATGCCTTTTATACAGGGGTTATCACCCCTGCCTATAATATACCGTCCCTTCGGGACTTGCGAAATGTTGTAATCTCCAAATTTGAAGTTTCTTTTTAATTCGTCTGAAAGACGTTACCGAGCGGAGCGAGAATAACCCGGGACGAAGTCTCGGGGATAGCAACGACATCAAAACCTTGCCTGAAAGGCAATACAACTTTTTGATT